>Ga0315268_10000853_pt1 | contig 35648 bp, 26 predicted proteins | sample C1_top_MG_FD_204535 | JGI IMG/M metagenome (GOLD analysis project Ga0315268, IMG submission 204535) | Sediment microbial communities from Yellowstone Lake, YNP, Wyoming, USA - C1_top | ecosystem: Environmental > Aquatic > Freshwater > Lake > Sediment | place: USA: Wyoming | collected 2017-08-01
GTTGTCCGGAGTCCCCAGCAGCAGCACTCCAAACACGCGTTCTTTGGCTTGCAGGCTGATTCCTACCAGCGTCCGCAGGCGCTCAGTCATAGCCAATGCCCGGAAGCGGCGAAAATCCGGTTCGCGTTCCTCCAGCGCGATCCAGTCCGGGTCACTCGCCAAGTCACGGAAGACGAGCAGGCCCCCGAGTCGCGCCACCAGGTTTACCACGTGATCGTCCAAGCCTTCCTCTTGCACCGCCGAGCAGAATGGTTCACTAAGTCCTACGGCAACCACCGAGGTGGGGCCCGCCGTGTCGCCGTAGTGCAGGAAAAGCGCTCCGGCTGGGATACGCACGACGCTGAGCACCCGCTCCAGCGCCTGCGACAGCATCTTCTGGATTTCCCCGCCCACGAAGCTGGAAGTCGCCAAGTTCAGGTTCGACAGCGCCAGCATGTTCCGTTCGACCCGCCGTTTTTCCTCTTCGTACAGCGCCATCACCATCAGCGCCGCCGCGAACAGTTGGGGCAGGATCACCACCACGCGGAAGTCTAAGAGCGACCCGGCGGGCAGCCGAACGCTCAGCAGCGAGGTCACCAGTAGCAGGCCCCAGAGCACGAAGGCGCCTGCAAGCAAGCGGTCTGCCGTCGCCTCTTGCCGGCGGCCTTCCTGCCAGAAGATCCACGCCGTGGCAAACAGGATGAGCGCAACCCCCAATGTGGGCGGCACGCTCAACCAGCCCTGGCTGAGGGCGACCACCCAGAGCAGGAGCATCCCCCCAGCCACGGTGATTCGCCATTTCCACACTGGAGTCTGCGAATAGCTCTGCGCAGCGGCGAAGAAAAGCAGTGCCACCACCGCAAGCACCCACTGGTTCAGGCTCGCCAGGAGGTCACCCGTCCCGCCTTCGAGATCCGCCCACGCCGCCACCAGCGGAATCAGGTGGTTCAGCGTCAGCACGCCCCACGCGCTGGTCCACAGCAGCAGGTACGCTTGTCGCTTCTGTCGGTGAATGAACAAAAAGAACGCTGTCGTGAGACCCGAAGCGACCAGCAGAGCCAGCCCAATGATTTTGTCGTAGCTCAGCAACCCCGTGCTCCGTCCAGCATTTTGCGAGGGGATTGTCGTGGTGTCTCGCCGGGGTGGAATGACGCGGCGGACGATGGAGCTTGCCGGATTCTCGATGACCTGTGGCCGATGATCGTTTACCCCCATCTGCTGAGGTGCCCGCGCACGGCCACACCCAGGAACGAGAGTCTATTTGCCGACAATTGCTCGACGTTGGCGACTATAACGCACGCTTTTTCACAGGGTCAAGGGTACCGCCGTAGTGCTCAGGACACCTGTGCCCCAGGCTCCCAATTCGCTTTTCCGCGCGCCTTCCAGTAAGATGACTTGTTTTTGACCTTGGAGACGAGACGGCCAGACGCATGGACTCCCAATCCTCCGCCTCTAAACCCCGCGTTCGCTTCGCCCCTTCTCCGACCGGGTACCTCCACGTCGGAGGCGCTCGCACCGCTCTGTTCAATTGGCTCTTCGCCCATCATACCGGCGGCGTCTTCATCCTCCGCATTGAAGATACCGACGTCGAGCGCAATCGCCCGGAACTCGTCCAGGGCATTCTCGATGGTCTGCAATGGTTGGGCGTGAACTGGGACGAGGGCCCCGTTTTTCAATCCCAACGGCTCGATCTTTACCGTGCCGCGGCCGAAAAACTCCTAGCCAGCGGCGCTGCCTATCAGTGTTTTTGCCCGCCCGAAAAATATGGCGGCGCCGACACCGCCGAGGAGACTCCGGAAGCCTCCACGGATAAGCAAGCGAAAGAAGGAGCGCCGACAATCCGCAAGGCCGCCGTGCGCTGCTCCTGCCGCGAGGGACGCCCCACTTACCCCGCGCAGAAACCGGCCATTCGTTTTCGCACCCCTGCTACCGGCACGACCAAGTTCGAGGACATCGTCTTTGGCTCCCGCGAAGTGCGCAACGACGAAGTCGAAGATTTTGTCGTTCTGCGCTCCACCGGATTGCCCACCTACCAACTCGGCGCCGTCGTGGATGACATCGACATGCGCATCACCCACGTCATTCGCGGCGCCGACCACCTCTCGAATACGCCGAAACAGGCACTTCTTTATGCTGCTCTGGGAGCGCCCGTGCCGCTTTTTGCTCACGTCCCGCTGATTCTCGGTCCCGACCGCACGCGACTTTCCAAACGCCACGGCGCCACCAGCGTCGGCTCGTATGCCGACGAAGGATTTCTTCCCGAAGCCTTCCGCAATTTCCTCACCCTGCTAGGGTGGTCTCCGGGCGATGACTCCGAATTCATGCGCACCGACGAACTCACCCGCCGCTTCACCCTCGAAGGTGTCAGCCGCACGAACGCCATCTTCGACCGTGCCAAGCTCGAATGGTTTAATGCGCAGTACCTCCAGAAACTGCCGCTCGAGGAGCTAGTTCCTGCTATCGAGCAGCAGTTCCGCCGCGTGGGTCTGTGGCTGGATGTATGGAGCGGTGAGAAGCGCGACTGGTTTGCCCGCACCGTGGATTTGGTTCGCCCGCGCACGCGCCTGCTCGGCGATTTCTCCACCTGGGCGCGCGCCTTCTTCAGCGACGATTTTTCCTACGACCCGGCAGCCCGCGAAAAATTCTGGAAGGATGAGCGCCTGGCAGCACTTCTCAAGAAGCTGGCCGACGCGCTCGATGCGGTGACGGACTGGCACCACGACGCCTGCGACAAAGCCCTGCGCGATCTCGCCGCAGCCGAAGGCGTCAAGGCCGGCTTGCTCATCAACGCCACCCGCGTCGCGATTGTCGGCCAGGCGGTCGCGCCGCCCCTGTTCGACACGATGGTTGCCCTTGGCAAACAGCGCGTCGTCAACCGCCTCCGCGCGGCCGTCCCCTATCTCCGCCACTCCTGACTCATGTCATCCTGAGCGGAGTCCCAATCCTGCTAAGTGGGATTGGGGCGCAGCGAAGGATCTCAGCCACTCATTTTTTCTGAAAAATCTCGGGGTTCAACACCTGCGCCTTCGTTCCCGCAGGAGCAATCTGCAGGTTCACGGTGAGAGCTTTGCGAACGGGGGGCAGGCATGCTTTGTCATTGCAGGCTTGGTAGCGCAGAGTCACCGGCAGTCTCATTTCGCCGAGCGGCGCCTCCGATAAGGCAGACAGTCTGAGCCGGATCGTCACGCTATCTTCGTACACGGCCATTTTCTGGTCGGAGAATTCGAACTTCTTTTGCACGGCTTTCGGATAAGCGGCTTCTACCAATTTTATTCCCTTCGGCAGGTCCGGCTCCACTGTCGTGGGGATCAGATAATCCTCCAGCACTTTGTTCGCATTGATGTGGAATCCTTGCTGGATCTCCGCTACTACCGCCACCTCGAAGCTGCGCCCGCGCGGCACCGGTTCCAGCGAAACGTAGGTCAGCGGCCGGACCACAGTCTCCGCCCGCGGTAGCTGCCTCGTCGCATTCGACGCTACGCCGAGCGCGCCCAGCAAAATCACCATCCAGCTCACGTTCAGTGCCCGCTGCATTCGCCGTTTCCCCTTCTTAGAAGACCCCGAGCGGAGCCGAGGGGCCATTTTCTCTTTTCTATGCCTCGGCTTCACACTCTGACCGCAGTTCCCAGTTGCTGCGTCAGGATTCTGCTCATTACCTGGTTCAGTGTCTCTCCGCTCTTCTCCAGAACAAAATCATTGACCTCGTCCGACCAGCTCAGCTTGAAACTCGTTGAAAGCGCAGAGATCCAAATCTGCCGAACCGGTGAATTCGGGCTGATGACGAATCTTGCTGGCTCGGGTTCCTCGAACACCAATTCGAGCTTTTCTCCCATTCCCTCGACTTCAAAATCCGATTGGTCACCGAGCTCCAGCAACCGCTTGCGCAGTTTTTCCAGAGCTGCGTCGCACTTTCTCCGAAATTCCATTTCGCTCAGCACCGGAAATCAGGTTACAGCACGCCCCGGCCCCGGGCAAGCGCGTCGGACGCTTCTGCTGCTGCGCCCCGCGCCGTCTGGGCCGACGTCACCGCGTTCGTGAAAAAGAAAATTGGCTAGGTTTTTTGTCTGGGCGCATCTTCAGACGCGCCCGTTTTGTTGGTGGAGTCTTACGGCGCTGGCTGGTTCAATTGCGTCTCGATCTCTTTCAAAATCACGTCGTGGCTCACCAGTCCGATAAAACGTTTCGCGATGCGGCCATCGCGTGAAATCACCAGCGACGTCGGTAGCCCGAACAACCCGCCGAAACTCTGCTCGACATTGTCGTTTCCGATCAGGATTGGATAGTTGACGGCCCGTTGCTGGCCTCCCACGTCGAAACGCTCTTGCTGGATCCACGGTTCCACCACGGACTTTCCCTCGTCGTCCATGGCCACACCCAGTACGGTGAAGCCCCTGTCCCTGTATTTGTCCTGAAACTCGATGAACCACGGCATGTCGACCCGGCACGGCCCGCACCACGTTGCCCAGAAATTCACCAGCACCACTTTCCCGTGGAACTGTTGCAGTGTCACATCCTTCCCATCCAAGTCTTTCATGGCGATGGTCGGCGCGGGCGCCAGATTGGTGTTTCCGCTGGCTGGCGTCGTTCCCCGGATCCACGTTTTATCCAGCACGAACGCCAGCGCCACCACCAGCACCACCGCAACGACGAACAGAAGACGCTTCCTCATGAATCAGGTCCCCCTACAAAGAAAAACGATTCAGGAACGACAACTTGTCTGAAAGCCACGTCAGCCGGTTGAGGAACACCAGCCCGCCGATCAGCAGTAGAAGCACGCCGCTCAGCACTTCAACCGTGTGCAAGTGCCGCCGGAATTTCTGATAAAAGCTCAGGAACTTGCTGATCCCCAGCGCCGTCACCAGGAAGGGAATTGCCAGCCCGGCTGAATAAACAGCAAGCAGGAAAATCCCTTTCCCCACGGTTCCGCTCGTCGCCGCCACCGCCAGCACCGCCGCCAGGATCGGCCCGATGCACGGTGTCCAGCCAAAGGCAAACGCAAAGCCCATCAGGAATCCGCCGATGACTCCCGGCTGCCCCCCGACATTCCTCATGTGAATGTCCCGGTTCAGCCACTTGGAAAGAAATGGCCCGCACAGAAAGATGATTGCGATGGACGCCAGTTGAATGGGCAGCATAGACCGATCGATCAGCGTCGGCCGAAGCTTCAAAAGGATGGCTGCCAGGACCAGCACGATGCCGATTCCAAGGCCGACCCAGATGGGAATCTTGGTCAGCCATCCAATCAGGTGAAACCCGAACAGCAGGATCAGCCCGCCTGCCACCGGCGCGAGCAGGTTTTTGTTCGCCACCAGGAACTGTCCGACCGCGCTCGCCGATGCCCCGAAGGCAATGAACACGACGGAGAATCCTGTCACAAACGCGAACGCAGACGAAAGCAACCCGCCGCGTGGCGCCTCTCCCTGCCGCAACTGTTCAACGCCGATCCCCGACAGCATCGAGATGTAGCCCGGCACCAACGGCAGAACACACGGCGAGAGGAAGGAAACCAGCCCTGCTAGGAAAGCTCCCGCTACCGATACTTCCATCTTTTCTATCCGCCTCGGTCGTTTCTCTATCTGCCCGCCGGAAGCAGCCATTCTCCCACACTCCTCCCCAAGCCTTCCAACTTTTCCCTCGTGTCGGCTCTTTCGAGACTGTCAGCCAGACAGTTCATCTGCAAGAAAAAGCCAGCGGCTCGAAGACCGCCGTTTCCTTCCGGCACCCTCTAAGTCACTGAAGGTGCGACCTATGACTGGCCCCTGCTTGTGGCTCCTCACTTGCCATTCACTCTGACGTGCCCCGGTTGGGTCAGCCACCGCAGCGGGCCTGCCCGCCGGAGTTCTGTCGTGGGTGAAGCGGAGGTGTGCATGACGCCGAACCAAATCACAGCTTTCCGCGTGCTCATCGCATTCCTGGCCGTCGGACTGTTTGGCCGCGCCGCTTGGGCCAATTTTGCGGCTTTGGCATTGGTGATCGTTGCGATCGCCCTCGACGCCGTCGATGGCTATGTTGCCCGTCGCAAGAATCTGTCCACCCCACTCGGCGCTCAGTTCGATATCGTGGGCGACCGCGTCATCGAAAATCTGCTCTTCACCTATTTCGCTGTCTCCGGCCTGATTTCCATTTGGGTGCCGGTGATTTTTTTCGCCCGCGGCGCTGCCACTGATTTTGTGCGTGAAGTCGCCGCCCACACCGGTTACCAGGGCTTCGGTGGCAACTGGCTCATGCAAACCCCATTGGGCAAAGCATTGGTCGCCTCGCGCGCCAGTCGCGCGCTCTACGGCACGCTCAAGTGTCTGTGCTTCTGTCTGCTTGGTCTTCAACTGAGCTTGCCCGCTCTGGTGGGCCCGGAATTTGCAGTGATGGGTCTTCAGACTCGCGCAGTTCAGCTCGCAACTGTCGTCCACATTATTGTTCTTGTGACGATTACCTTCTGCCTGCTCCGCGGCTTGCCCGTGCTCTGGGAGGGCCGCCGTTTTCTTTCCGCTGCGTCGTTTGCGGCCGGAAAGCAGCAACCAGCAGGAGTCACTGCCCGATGAAAATCGCTGCTTTTTTCGATTTGGACGGCACGCTCATCCCGCCGCCCTCGCTCGAACGCCGCTTCCTCCGCTACCTGGTTTGGCGCGACGACCTAGGTGTCGCCAATTTCGCGCGTTGGCTTGTACGCTTTCTCTTGCGAGCCCCATTCGGTTCCTCCTCGGCCATCGATGGCAACAAAGCTCACCTGGCGGGCATTTCTGAAAGTACGGTCCGTGAGTGGGCCGGCTGGCTCGATTGCTACCCCACAGAGTTTCTCCCCGTCGCACTCGATCGTCTCGCTTGGCACAAGACCCAGGGCCATCAAATCTTTGTGGTCAGTGGGACGCTCGAACCCCTCGCCCGCACTTTCCTGGCGAACAACCTGTCGGTCCCTTTGATCGTATGCGCTACGCAACTCGAATCCTGCGGCGGCACCTGGACAGGCCGCACCATCGGCGAAGCTATCTGTGGCCCTGCCAAGGCCGCAAAAATCCGGCAACTCGCGGCCTGCTACGGGCTCGACCTCGCTCGCAGCTACGCTTACGGCGACCGGTTCGCCGACCGCTGGATGCTCGAAACCGTCGGGCATCCGGCTGTTGTCAATCCTTCGCCAGCGTTGCGTTGTCTTGCACGCCTCCGCTACTGGCCCGTCTTTACGTGGTGCGATCCGAGAAACTTGAAGCCCTTGGCGCTTCGAGCTCACGCAACAAAGGGGAAGCAGGAATGTCGAGCGAGCCAAGTGTAGGGGCACATCTCTTGTCCCGAGCACAGCCGACGAATAAGTTGCGCTCAGGTTTCGCGGCGCGTGTGTGGCAGAAGGCGCTCCTCGTCTGTGGCACCTTCGAGTGGATGACCTTGCTCTATCTCGCCGTTCTTAACTCTCTTATCCTGATCTATCGCCGGAATCTCCCCAATGGCGCTATCTTCTTCTGGGCCCACGCCTCAATCGCTACGGCAATCGTCGCTCTTTGTTGGGCCAACGGCTGCCGTCATTCGTCGGCGTTGCTTTTCCTCCGCCACTGGTACCCGATGCTCTTATTCCTTTTTTTCTTTGAAGGGCTCCACTACCTGGTCCACTTGATCCGTCCGGGCTGGTTGGACACGTGGCTGATCCAATTCGATTTTGCGCTCTGCGGCGTACATCCCACGGTCTGGTTGGAGCAGTTCGCTTCGCCCGTGCTCAATGACCTGATGCAATTTGCCTATATGTCCTACTACTTTTACGGCGTCGTCCTGTGCGGATTCCTCTTTTACCGCCGGGAGTTGCGAAACTTCTGGTGCGTGATGACCGCCACCGCCGCTGCCTACTATCTCGGCTACGCAATCTCAATCCTTTTTCCGATCGAAGGGCCGTACCACACGCTCGCGGGACTCCAACGCGTTCAACTGACGGGTGGTTTCTTCACTGCGCTGATGAGCTTCATCGAAAGTTGGGGACGCGTTCACGGCGCCGCTTTTCCTTCGGCGCACGTCTCGGGTTCATTCGTAGCCTTGCTGGGGGCTTGGCGCTATCGGCGAGGGCTCTTCTGGGTTTTTCTGCCGTTTTTTGTTGTGATGCTGATCTCCACCGTCTACGGCCGTTATCACTACGTCGCCGATGTTCTGGCGGGCCTTCTCGTCGGCGCAATCGGTTGGGCCATCGCCGACCTTTTCTTGTGCCGCCCGGCGTGTTTGTCTTCGGCTACTTCCGTGATGGCCCCGCTCGTTCGAACTGCCGCAGCGAGTCGAGTCTCTGACTTGCCGTAACGTCGATCACCATCGGCGTCACCGTGATGTAACCTCGGACAAACGCCCACACGTCGGTGCCCTCTTCATCGTCTTCGACCGGCCTCCACCGCGACCAGAAATACGGCCGCCCGCTCGGACTCGATCGCCGCTCGTAGCCTTCGTGCGTCGGCTTCACACTCAACCGCGTCACGCGCACCCCCTTCCGCTCGCCCGCTGGCGCGTTGACATTCAAGAAGAGGCCAGGCTGCAACATCCCGGTGCTTCGCAACTGCTCCACCAGTTCCCGCGTGTATTCAGCCGTAGCCGCGTAGTCTTCTTCTTTGTTCCCCTGGATAGAAACCGCGACAGCTGGTACACCCACAATCGCCGCTTCCCGCGCCGCTCCCAGCGTCCCGGAGTAATAGACGACAACCCCCAGGTTTTCGCCCCGGTTGATTCCGCTGATGACCAGGTCCGGCTGCCGCGGCAGCAGATTTTCCAGCGCTAGCCGCACGCACGTCGCCGGTGGTGCGTCAATGGCCCACCAGCTCGAACCGTCGGGCTGCTTCCGCTCCGCCGCCAGGATCGGCTGCGAAGAAGTTGTGATGCTGTGCCCCTTACCGCTTTGCTCGCTGGCCGGTGCGGCCACGACCACGTTCGCGACCGGCTGAAATGCACGGATCAAGGCTTGCAGCCCGGGCGCGTCGTAGCCGTCGTCGTTGCTCAACAGGATCGTGAGCCTGCTGGTTCCAGCCTGTTGTGCTGTCGCCGGGATCGCTGCGAGCAGTAACAACACAACGACGGCGAGCAGACTTAGGTTTCTTCGGAAGCCGGACATCATTATTTGTATCCTCCTGGGTGTGCTGGCAGGTATTTCATGGGAGCTTTGGCCGCATCGTATGCCACTCCGTGGCCTGCTCGTAGAGATGCGCGATCTGGAGCAGGGGTGCCTCCTCAAATGCTCGGCCGATAAGCTGCAACCCTATGGGCAATCGACTGTGGGTGAACCCACAAAGGATCGAAATGGCCGGCAGTCCCGTGAAATTGGAAGGCCGGTTCATCCGCAGAAGGGCCATGCGCACGTGCTCCTGCTCGCCGCCCACTGAAATCATCGCATCGTCCATGCCCGGTGCGGCGATGGGCGTGGTTGGCGTCAGTATCGCATCCACGCGCTCGAATGCCTTCTCGAAGTCCCCGCGCACCACTTTGCGGAACTCCAGCGCCTTCAGGTAATCGACTGCGCGCACGTCGGCTCCCATTTCCAGCCGCTTCCGCGTTTCTTCCGAATACTCCGCCGCGTGGGCAGGGAAGTAGCCCGCGTTCTCGTGCACTGCGCGCGCTTCCGCTAGAGCGATGTGCGTGCTCGGGTCCACCGACTCGGCCACATGCGGCAGTGGCACTTCCTCAATTGTGGCGCCCAGTTTCTCGAATTGCCGCGCCGCTGCCTTCACCGCCTCAAGGATTTCACCCTCTACGCGCTCGAAGAAGTAATCCCGTGGCCATCCGATCCGCAGTGCCGTTTTCTTGCGCCCTGCGCCTTTCAAGCCGGCCGCGAAATCCGGCACCGGAATCGCGACCGTCGTCGCGTCCCGTGAATCGTGCCCCGCAATGGCCCTGAGCAGGATCGCTACATCGCCCACCGTCCGCGCCATCGGCCCAACATGGTCGAAGCTCGGCGCCAGCGGCACGCTGCCGTGGCAGCTCACTCGTCCGAGAGTTGCTTTGAGCCCCACCACGCCGCACAGCGCCGCCGGGATGCGTACCGACCCGCCGGTATCCGTGCCCACTGATCCCGCGCATATCCCGCTCGCCAGCGCTGCCGCCGAGCCTCCGCTCGAGCCGCCTGCAATCCGCTCCTGGTTCCACGGGTTCCGCGTTGCCCCGTAATGCGGGTTAACAGTCGTCACTCCGTACGCGAATTCGTGCAGATTCGTTTTGCCGATGACGATTGCCCCCGCGCGCTTCAGTCGCCTCACCGCGGTCGCGTCTTCACTCGGCACGAATTCGCGGAGAATTTTGGAGCCCGCCGTCGTTCGCACGCCCCCAGTCCAAATGTTGTCTTTGATCGCGATAGGGATGCCGTGCAGCGGCCCGCGATGCCGCCCGCGGCGAATTTCGCTCTCCGCGCGGCGCGCCTCGGCCATCGCCGCCTGTGCCACCACAGTCAAGTACGCATTCAATTTCGGATTCAGTTCTTCCACACGCCGCAGAACGGCCTCTGTCAGTTTGACCGGCGACAGCCGCTGCTTCGAGATCAGCGCAGCCGCTTCGCCGATCGAAAGACAGGTGAGTTCTGTTTCCCCCATTGGCATCAGTTTGCTCGCGTTTTTCTTTAACCCGCCCAGCGGTCAGAAAATCTTCTCGGTGCGCCTCAGGTTTCCGAACGTGCCGATGTTGGCGATCAACAGGGCCACGCGGAACTGGTTTTCGCTGCGCAAGGGGCCCAGTGCAAGCCGCCGGAACTCCAACGCAATGCCGCAGCAGCCACCGTTCCAGCTCACCTGCGCGACTTGGTTCTGGAAAAACTGTTGCTTCACGTCATAGCTGAATGCAAACGACCCGTTCAGCCCGCGCCGGTTGAGCTCTCCCCAACCGACCAGCGCGCGGATCTGGTTCGACCGCGGCTGCAGCGTATTGTTCGCCTGCGTCGCGAAATGGGCAAGAGTGATAAACGACTCGCGGTACGGCCGCAGGTTCAGCAGGGTGCCCAGCATGGTCAGCTTGCCGCGCTCGGTGTCGTAGTCTACGCGGAACTGCGCATCGTATCGCCCGCCCGGCGTGACCCGGATGTCGCTCAGAATCGGCGAGAAGTGGCGCGGGCCGTCGGCAAACGCAAACGCGGACAGCGTATTCAGTGCCTCAAAGACGTTTCGTTGTCCCGGCACCAGTGCGCCCCCGAATGTCGGATCGAAGTAATGTTTCTGCGCCAGCTTCCAGCTCAGCAACTCCTCGGCCTTTCCCCCCGCGTCCCGGCGGTATAAACGCTGCGTAATCGAATACTCCACCTCATTGGTGTCAGTCAGCGTGTCGCTCTCATCGAAGCGGATGAATCGTCCGAAGTCGTTAACGCCTGTCACGTAGCGATAGGTCAGCTCGGGTTCGACCGTATGCTTCCATTTTTCATCGCCGCGCTCCCACACGCGTTCGAATGACGGCGGCCGCAGGTCCAACGTCAATTCACCGGTCGTGCGCCGCACCGAGTCTCCCACCACGGTGCCCGCCAGCACCTGCGACCCGTATCGTGTCGTGCGCACGGCCGCCGTCGTGGTCGCTCCCAGCCACGGCCCCCAGCGCAGCGGCACTGTCACCCGCGGCGCGATTTCGGTCCGCTGCACCGCTGCAGGCGTTAATAGCCCGGGGTCCGACCGGTGCATCGCGTCGGCTGCGGCATCGAATCCGAAATAGATCGGCAGTTTTTTCCACGGGGCCTGCTCCATGCTGCTGAACTGAACCCCCGGCGCCGCGCGAAGCACGACTGCCGTTTCGGGCGCCGCGCTCAGGAAGTTCTTGTAATCCTGTAGCGCGAAGTTGATGCTGAACCCGCGGAAATTGTTGGTCACAAACGCGCTCTTGCGCACCTCCGAATTCACTGCTTCTGCAAACGTTTCCGCGAACGCCAGCCGGAATTTCAGCGAGGTGAGTGTGTTCAGGTCGGCCGCCGCTCGCCATCCTCCGGGGAGCTGCGCGTCGAGCTGCACCTGTGCCCGGTGCCCGCCCTGCGGCAATCGCACCCCGCCGGGACCCGGCAGGCCCCGGTCCACCACGCCGAAGTAGTTCGCATCCAGCCGCACGTTCTCCCACGGCCGGACGCGCATTTCCGCGATTTGGCTCCAGCCCCGCCGGCCCAGGTATTCCGCTCCCACGGTCAGGTCGGCCCATTCGACCGGAGCCCAGTAAAAGGAATCGCCGATCACGAAGCCCTTGCGCGAGGTGTCGGCGACGTGCGGAACCAGAAACCCGGACTGGCGCAGCCGCCGCCCCAGCGGCACCGTCGCGTAAGGCATGTAGATCACCGGCACATAGAAGAAGCGGAAGTTCGCGTTTACCATTTCCACTCGCCGCTGGATCCGGATCGTCGCCCGCGACGCGTAGAACTTCCACAGCGGTTTTTCCGGCTCGCACACCGTCACCCACGCCCGGTGGACTAGAATGGTCTGTTCATCTAGGCGTTCCACTTGCTGCGCTTCAAAGGTGAGCGGATTCGGGCTCAGCAGGACGCTGGGGTTGGTCCGCCTCTGGCCTTGAATGCTCCCGCGGACCTCTCGAAACGTGCCGCGTCCGGTTTGAAAGTTGTAGTGTGCCTCGTCGGCTTCGACGTGCTGCACGTCCGCATCGAATTTCACGTTTCCGCGTGCGCTGGCGTCTCCGGTCTTCTCGTTGTACTGGACATGATCGGCACGCAGCCGCATATTTTCGAACCGCAGGTCCACGTCTCCGTCGAAGTAGTAGACGTTCCCTTCGCGCCTCTGTTGTCTTGCCTCCAATTGCGCCACGCCCCGGCCTGCAGGTACCGCTACCTGCGCGCTCGCACTCTGGTAACTTGCCCCGAGCAGAATCAGGAGCAGGGAAGTAGTCAGAAAACGGCCCGCTAGCACTTTAGTGGAACCGTAAGTGTGGGAGTATTCCACGAAAAAGAATTTTGTCAGGCCCACGGTAAAAAGCAGGCTAGCCTAGCACGCAGCCCCACCACTGGCAACGCGTTCAGTCCCGCATTCCAGGATGCTGACGCAGTGCAGTTCCGCCAACGAGTCCGCGAAGCCAATCACTTTCTGGGCCTTTTTTCGCCCTTTCTTCTCGGTTATCAGATTGGCGACACACATCCCAACCCGGCCCCGCGATCAAATTCCTCCTGTTATGATGCTGGGCGTCCCGAATCCGTCTTTGGGCATCCGCAGCGCAAAACGGGCCGGTGCTAGTAACCTGCAAAAAATGTGGCGCGGTGAACGACGAGAAGGATCCTGCGTGCTCGTTTTGCGACACGCCGATCGCCGCCGAAATCTCCCCAGAAGAAAGAGCCTTGGAACCGGCCGTCGTATCGGCTGTTCCGCGGTCTGTGGCCGTGCCTTCTTCGGAGCCTGAGTGGCGCCGCGAAGTGGCTCACCGCCTGGAGGCCTATCGCTCCCGCCGTCGTCGTCTGCTTCCTGACGATTCTCAATCCGCCTTGCCATTTCTGGGCGGTGAGTCTGCGGGCGAGCAGCACGACGATCCGGAAGGTGGCTCCAATGGTTCCGCCGCGCCTCGCGTCCTGGCTCGGCACCGGCGTCGGGAACACGTCGAAATTTCCATTCTTCAATCTGAACTCGACTTCAGTGCCGCCGAAGACGCGGCCCTTCATCCCCAGCAGGCACAGAGCGGCCTGATTCCCGTCGCCGATCTCAGCGAACGCTTCCGCGCCGGCATGCTCGACACCGCGTTTCTCCTGCTCGCTTATCTGGCCTTCCTCGTCTTGTTCGGCTCGCTTGGCGGTCAGTTTTCCTTCGGCAGAGCCGACACTGTCGTCTATCTGGTGACCTTCTTCCTTTTCTACGCGCAGTATTTCGCTTTGTTCACCGTCTTCGGCGGTGCGACTCCGGGGATGCGTCTCCGCGGCCTCGACATCATCAGCTTCAATGGCAGCGCCCCGACGCCCGCGCAGTTGCTGTGGCGTAGCTTCGGCTATCTCGTCTCTGCCGGAACGCTCTCGCTCGGCTTCCTCTGGTCCCTGTGGGATGATGACCACCTCACTTGGCAGGACCGCATCTCCCAGACGTACGTCACATCCTCCTCCGCCATTGCTTCATCCGAGGGCTCTGCTAGTCATCTCTCCGGCGATGCCGTCTCGCACAGCTAGCGCCGCCTACAACGTAGCGTCATTCCGAATGCCGACGAGCTGAGTCGGTCTGAAGGATCTACAATTCCATCTTGCTCTTCCACTCTCCCCTTTCCTGGTTCGTACCCCCGCAACCACTCAGTTTGCTGGGGCATCGTAATAGGGTGGAGTGAGCTTGCACCTAGCGCGAGGAGAGGATCCGTGAAGCAGCGATTCTTGAATCAGAAACTTGGCAAGCGCATTACTCACAAGGCGGCACAACAGAAAGCAAAACTGTCCAGTGTCTTCGCTCTTCGGAAGAATGCAGGCAAGCCGGTTTCGCGACCGAGCCCTTGAGTCGCACGTGCTCTCCAGGGAATTCGGTACGCGCCGGCGCGGTGTGGATGCTATAATCTCGGCTTTCAAATACACGGTGCATTCTCGGAGTACTCAATGAGTCGTCTCGCCAAAACGGTTGTACTGACTGCTTCCGCACTCATTCTTTCTTTTGTCGCCCTCGGCTTTGTTCTCGGCCAGACCACCGACGACAAGACTTACCGCTCTCTGAGCGTGTTCGGTGAAGTCCTTCAGCGCATCCAGGCGGAATGGGTCGAAGAACCCGACATGCGCATGGTCACTTCCGGAGCCGTTCACGGCCTGCTCGAATCGTTGGACCCGCATTCCAGTTATCTGAGTCCGGCGGAGTACGCCGAGTACAAGAAGAGAGCTGCGAACGGCGCGAAAGGTAAAGTCGGCGCGGCACTTTCCAAACGCTACGGCTACATCGTGGTTCTTTCTGTTCTGCCGGACAGCCCCGCACAGAAGGCAGGTCTTCGCAGCCTCGATATCCTGGAATCCATCGCCGGCTTCAACACTCGCGAAATGTCCATCGGCCAGGCGCAGATGCTCTTGTCCGGTGACCCGGGCACGGGGGTGAAGACAGCCGTCATTCGCCGCGGCCACACCGAATCGGAGGAATCGGACCTCGTCCGGGCCGAACTGCCTTCTCCAAAGCTTTTGGTAGAGCGCATGGAAGGTGAGATCGCCTACATCGGCGTTCCGGCTTTGGACGCGGGCAAGGCGCAGGATATCCGTCGCCGCCTCGGTGAGTTGGAGCGCCAGGGGGCTCGCAAACTGATTCTGGACCTCCGCGATTGCGCCACCGGCGATATCAACGAGGGCATCGAGACTGCCCGCCTCTTTGTTTCTTCCGGCACGCTCACCACCTTGAAGGGGCAGACGGTTCCGGCAGAACAGTTTTCTGCCGAGCCCGCCAAAGTTGCCTGGATGCATCCGCTCACCGTTCTCATTTCCAGCACGACTTCCGGCGCGGCGGAAGTTTTGGCGGGAGCGGTTGCTGGCAACAAGCGCGGTGATGTTGTCGGCGAACGCACTTTTGGCACCGCTTCCGAGCAAAAGCTCATCCCGCTGGAAGACGGCGCCGCACTGATTCTGACAGTCGCGAACTATTACACGCCGGCGGGGAAGTCGATTGGGGAAGAAGGCGTCGCGCCCACCGTCGAAGTCAGCACCACATCCGACGACACGTACGCCGACGAGACGCCCCATCCCAACTCGCTGCGGGACGATCCTGCGATGAAGAAGGCGATCGAGCTCTTGATGCCCAAGCGTAGTTCGGTGGAGGGTGTCCGCCCTGTGGCTGGGCGGGCCGCCTGATACTCTCTTGTTGCGCATCCGTTCTGTCTGGAGTCCTGCGAACTCTTTTCGTCTCCCCTCTTTTTTTCGCTTGCTTGTAATTCTGCTCCTATTGGCTGCAATCGGCTGCGGCCGCGGGGAGTTGGATCCGGCGCAACTCCGCACCATCACGCGCGAAATGGTTTTTGCTGCGCGCAAGGCTGTCGGCAAGGGAGTGGAAATCGGAATGCGCCCGGAGACACCGCCCCGCGCGCCCGATGCAACGGCAGGAAAACCCGGCCCCGCGCCGGCCGTGGATCTGCTCTACATCACGCTGCACGACTCCGCTCAGCTTGGCGCGTTGGAAAGCGCCTTGGATCGTGTTGCCGCGAGTCATGGACTCACTCGCAGCGAAATCGCTCCTGCACCTCCGACGCCGGGGCTCGTTCGCTTCGACTACCTCTCCGGATCACATCGCACACACGCCATCCACATCTTTGTTCCTGCCGCGCGGCGCCAGCCGATCTCTTCCGCCCGCGCCGGCAGCGGGCCGCGTCTGGCCATCATCATCGATGATATCGGCTATGACCGGCTCGGCGCCGAGGCCCTCTTCGCGTTGCCCTATCCCTTCACGGTTTCTGTGCTTCCCAATTTGCCCTACTCTACCGAGCTCGCCGAAGAGGCCCAGCGGTTCGGCTACAAAGTCATGCTCCACCTTCCGATGGAGTCCACCAACGGCGACGCCAAGCCGGAGGCTACTGAATTGCACGTCGGAATGAGCCAAGAGGAGGTCGGCCGGATCCTCTCCCGTATGCTGGAGACAGTCCCCTACGCCTCCGGCGTGAACAACCACCAAGGCTCGCGCGCCACGACCGATCCGCAGCTGATGTCTGAAGTCATGCTAGTGCTCCGCGAGCGCGATATGTTCTTCATCGACAGTCGGACCGCACCCAACAGCGTGGCCTATTCGGTGGCGCGTCGCTCCGGGGTCCCATCGGCCTACCGCACCGTGTTCCTCGACGACATCCAGACGCGCGAGGCCACGCTGCAGCAACTTACGCTCGCGGAACGCGAAGCGCAAAAGGAAGGCTGGGCCATCGCCATCGGCCATCCCCACCCCACGACGCTCCATGCCTTGGCGGAGTTTTTACCGGCGCTGGAGTCCCGCGGCGTTCATCTTGTCTTTGTCTCGGAGCTTGTGCGCTAAGGGAAGCGTTCAGTACGCAGCCTATCGCAGCGATTCTCGAATCATCTCGGAGACTTGCCGCGCGATCGACGGCGCTGAAGTCAGGCCGGGGGATTCGATTCCCACCAGATGGATGACGCGCGAGTGCTTTGCATCGCGGGTGATGACAAAGTCGGCGCGGCCCGTTCCGCCCGGTGGGACTAACCTTGCGCGGATGCCGGAATAGGCGGGTACCAAATCCGCGGCTTCAATTTCCGGCAGAAGCACCTTCGCTCCGCGCGCGAATACTTCGACCGGCTCGCGATCCTTCTCGTAATCATTCTTGTCGTCGATGTACCGAGCCGTAGGCCCCACAAGAAGCGTTCCCCACAGCGTCTTCGTCAGGTGCACCCCCAAACTCAGACCCTCGGGAAGAGGCAACGGATAGACGAGTCCGTTGACCAAGTCCGCCTTCGCCCGCACGGCCTCGCAATATTCCCCGCGCACGGGGTAGACACGCCAGGAGTGGTTTCCCATCAGCGCCGCCACCTCATCGGCGAACAGCCCGGCCGCGTTTACCACACATCGCGCCTTGACAATCTCTTCGTTTTGTTCTGTCCGCAGCCGCACGCGCACCAAGTCGCGTTCCGGCTCCATCGCTTCGACGCGCGTGTGTGTCAACAAGCTGGCGCCGCGCTCGCTCGCCACGCGCGCGTAGGTTTTCACCAACTCCTCGCTGCTAACGATGCCGGTGGAGGGGACTTCGATCGCCGCGCGCCCGGCGATATGCGGTTCCTTTCGGCGAATTTCATCCCGGCCGATGATGCACAGCCCTTCGACGCCGTTCGTGCGGCCCCGCTCCACAAGCGCGTCGAGTTCAGCTTCCTCATGGGGATTAGTGGCGACCAGCAGTTTGCCCGTGCGGCGATGGGGAACTTTGTGTGCGGCACAGAATTCGTAGGTGAGCCGGTTCCCGGCTAGGCAGTGACGTGCCTTCAGCGATCCCGGCGTATAGTAGATGCCTGAGTGGATCACGCCGCTGTTGCGTGTGCTAGCTCCCATTCCCAGCTTCGGCTGCAGTTCAACCAGAAACACGTCCGACGTTTGCGCGGAAGCCTCGCACGCCACCGCGCAGCCCACAACTCCGCCACCGACAATGAGAACGCTAACTTGATCCATGGGAGTTCGAAAGCGGCCTTGATTCTGCGGGCCCGCCGCGTCACCGGACGGTGCGCGGCCCGCCACAGCTCTGCTGGCTGCTCACCCGCTCGGAGATATTTCGTGCGTCTTTGGTCTCGTGCGGCGCTACGGTTGCGCAGGGCGTTCCAGCAGCGGCGCGCACGGCACCCGCTTTGCCTCGGTGCCATCGTGGACCGCATAGGTCGCACCCTGCCGGCCCGGCGGGGGTCCCCACAGCGTTGCGCCCCCGTGTACACCGTCTTTATTGAGCGCGTAGAAATTCAAGCCGACGCGCCGCAGCTTGGTCATATCCTTGTTGAAGTTGCGCACCACGCGCTGCAGCGCTTCCAGGCAGGCATCGGTCGGCGACATCCCCTTGCGCATCATCTCCACCACCGTGTGCGCGCCGACGACGCGGATATTCTCTTCGCCTCGCCCCGTCGATCCTGCGGCGCCGACATCGTTATCCACATAGAGCCCCGCTCCGATGATCGGTGAATCGCCAACGCGTCCGGCGATTTTCCACGCCAGCCCGGATGTCGTCGTCGTTCCGGAGATGTCTCCCTTTTCGTTGACCGCCAGACAGTTGATGGTTCCGGTCGGCGGGTGCAGGATGATCTCGCGCATGTACGCCAGCTCGGCAGCCTTCTCTTCCTCAGTCATGCCTGGGGGTAACAGCCCGCTCATGCGCTCTTTCCATTCGGGACTGTCCAGCCCTGGCCCCCAAGAGTCGCGGTCGCTCATCGTCTCTTTCCAAGCCAGCCAGCGCCGGCGCGAAGCATCCGTCAGCAGTTCCTCGCGCGGGAAGCCGTGCGCCTCCGCAAAGCGCGTAGCGCCCGGCCCGACGAGCATAATATGGTCGGTTCGTTCCATCACCAGCTTGGCGACCTTGGAGGGATTCTTGATTTTGCGAATTGAGCCCACTGCGCCGGCCATCCGAGTGGGGCCGTGCATAACGCTCGCGTCCAACTCCACGACGCCATCTTCGTTGGGCAGGCCGCCGTAGCCGACCGAACTGTCGTTCGGATCGTTCTCCACCTGGTTCACGACTGCTAGTACCGCGTCCAGCGTGTCGCCGCCGTTCTTCAGGACCTCCATCCCTTTGTCCAGCCAGCGGAAACCGTTGCCGGCGGACACGATCAGCGGCCGCTTGCCCTGAACTGAAGCGCCGCCTGCCTGCGACATCCCCAGCAGCGGCCGCACACTCGCGGCCACGCTGCCCGCCAGTGTCGTGAAGAAGAACTTGCGCCGCGTCCATCCTTCGAGAAAGTGTTTTTTCGAGGAGTTCATTCGTGCGCCTCGCAAGAGGAATCGTTCCTCCGCGCCACCGTCCGGTGCGCGGCCCGCCCGTAGTCGTTGGGGCGGCTTCATACCGCCCTCCGCCTCCGGCGATTATCGCGCGAGCATAGTCCTCGGCTTGCGAATCGGCAAGTGCAGAGTTGATTTTGGCGGGAGGAGAACTGCGCCGTGCGACCTAAGGTACCGACGTGCCGAGCACGAGTCGCATCGTCCTCCGCAGGTGTTCCAGCGAGAAAGGCTTCTGGAGAAAAACGGCTGCCCGCGCTTTCTTTTCTGCCTCTCTCTTCTTCTCGATGTTGCCGGACATGAAGATGAAGCGCTCGCGCAGGTGTGGAAAGTTTTCGGTCAGGTATTCAAACACGCGGATGCCGTTGTGCGGCATCTGGATGTCGCAAACGATGGCGTCCACCTCACGCGTCTTGAGGATATCGATGGCCTCGCGGCCGCCAGCCGCCTCTATCACCTCGTATCCCTCCAACTCCAGTGCTTCCCGGTACATCTTGCGGTTCGCTTCTTCATCATCCACGATGAGGATTACGCTTCGTTCCATTCGTTTGGGGCTCCTCAATCCGCTGGGAGGAATTTTGGCCCAAGGGTCCCACCGTTGATAGCGAAATCTGGCACGAAAGTCAATTCACCGAAAGTGGAAGGTCCGGTGGAACGGCAGAAACTGGAAATGCTGCTAGCCTGCGTCACTCTCGCTTCTCGATCTGCGCCTCCGATAGCTGCGGGCCAGTTCGAGAAAGATTTCCAGATCGCGCTCGATTTCCATCTGCGCGCCATCAAAGTAAAAGATCCGTATGGGGATTCCCCCGTTTTCGCGGCTGATGCGCGGGTAGATCGCTTCGCAGACAATCCCGTTCATACACGTGAACGGGCTGATGTCGATGATTCCGTCCGCGCCTTTCTTCGCCATGTAGACGGCCTTGCCAACGCTCATCACCATTTCACCGGAGGCGCCTTCCGCCGGAAGATAGGGCTCGGCGAGGCGGGCCAATTCCTCCGCCCCGTGTGGTTCTTCCATGCCTCGGAAATCTTCCGCGAAGAGCTGCACCAGTTCATGTTCATCCTGCTTCTGGAAATGCTCGCGGAGGCCGGCTTGGAGTGCAGTCAGTGAAAATCGGCGTCCCTCGCGGCGCCGCCGCTGCCGGCATTCAAAATTGACGTACCAGATCCACTCGGCGAGATCGCTGAACCACGCCGCCCCTCCGACATTTTCCAGGCGGCGCACCAGTTCGTAGTTGCTGAACGCGTTCAGCCGGCAGAAGATCTCACCCACGATCCCGATCAGCGGCCGGTCGTTCGTCTTCACCATCGGTACCTGCCGAAACCGTTCGCGTGACCCGATCAAGCTGGCTTTCAATCCCTCCATTTGCGCCCCAGCGTTTGTGTGTCGTTTCTCCAGAACCCGGCAGAGATCTTCTAGGCAAGATTCGTACACCGCGTCGGCGCTGCCCGCGAGTCGCTCGTATGGCCGGACACGGAGCAGATGCTTCATTAGCAGATCGCTGGCGACCACTCCCCGCCAGGTCGTCCGGACGAAGTCCGGTCCCACCTCTCCCAGTTCGCTGTAGTTGTTCTCCAGTTTCGGTGACACAACCACAACGTTTGCGTAGCCCTGCTGAGTCAGCACCCGCCGCAGGTGCGTGGCGTATTGTCCGAACCGGCAAGGTCCCTGGCCGGAAGGCATGAAGAGCGCCGTCCGCCCGGGTTCCGCTTCTGGCTTCTCGAGGAGTTTGACGAAATCACCCAGCGTGACCTTCATCGGGTAGCATTCGTCCCCGCAGGTGTAGCGTGCGCCTAGTTCCCGTGTCGATTCATCGGAGGGCGGCAGCACCTCTGCGTCGATGCCGCAGGAGCGCAGGCTGGCCACGAATGCTCGTGCGCTGCCATAGGTCATTCTGGGCACCCAGATTTTTCTCCCCGTGACACGGGGCAGGCCGGCCACCGGGTGCGCTGGAGCTGGGCTAGGCAGGCGATTTCCGAAACCTGTGCTCATCGCAGTAATCCCCTGCTGTGGAGATACGCTTCGCAGCGCGTCAGGTAGCCCGCATCGTTTCCGTGCCCGTCGAACTGCAACACCAGAAACGCCGGACCGATGATTTCACTCAGGGCGTGCTTGATGAACGAGTCCGGGCCGCATTTGAAATTGGTGATGTAGATCACATGCAGATTCGCGTTTTGCCGGGCCAGCTGGCCCGCCGCCAGGATGCGTCTCCCCGAATTCCAGTACATGTCCTGCACGGATTCCTTGAGAGGAATCGAATCGAGCGGCAAGCAATCCATCGGCAGGACGTTGACACCGTAAAGGTCGCGCAGTTTTCGCGGGATGTCACAATTGCCGTTCCGATCGTAGATGTTGTATGGCCGTCCCACCAGTACCACTGCCGGGGTGCAGGTTTTCTGCAGAACGTTCCAGGCTCTCTGGCCTGCTTCGAGCAAGTGCCCGCTGAATTCTCCCTGCGCCCGATAGGCGGCTTCAACCGCTCTGTCGCTCCGCCCCCGACTGATGCCCAGGGGTGCGAACGCCTCTGCGAGCCGCTTTTTCACATCCCGCGGGCCCAGCCGGAAATAGACGATGGGCCGTAGGAATCTGCTCGCCGCGCCACCGTCCGGTGCCGCAGGTCCTGAGCCTGCCGAATGGGCGCGGCTCGGCGTGTCTCCGGGGCCGCTGGCGTCGTGCATCGCGAAAGCCGGTGCGGAGCGAATCACGTGCGGCAGCGTCTGGTTCCACGGGCAAAGATGAGTCGGAGCGTTCCACTGGTCCGGCCCGGCGGACAAGCCCTGCGGAATTTCTAGGTCCATCGTATTGGGCAGGAGAATGTAGTCGAGTCCGCAATCCAGCAGAGAAGCCACGTGGCCATGCGCGACTTGAACGGGCAAGCAGGGCTCCGCCACACATGCCTCTACGCCGCGCGCCGTCGTGCGGCTGTCGGTTGGCGCAGACACGACGACTTCAAATCCCAATTCCACCAGGTAACGGCCCCAGAACGGAAACCGGTCGAAATAAAACATCGTGCGCGGCACGCCGACGCGTATCGCGCGTTTGTGCCCGTTCCCGTTGGTGGCCGCGGTGATCCGGTTCAGCAGTCGTTCGCGAAGAGCCAGCAAGTCCTCAATCACGGGCTTGGTATCGGAGCGCGCACGCCTGCGGAATTTGTCCGAACACTTGTCCCCCCAGTAGGTCTTGCGCCCTTCGACGGTGATTTCCTTCATTTCGCAGTAGTTGGAGCAGGCTTTACAGACAAAATCGCGCGTCTGGTATTTCTTGGCGTCGAGATCGAAACCTCGGAAGGTGCTCGTGCGGCCAGTGGATAGAATATTGTCGCGCGCGAGCAGGGCCATGCCGATGGCTCCAATGACGCCGTTATAGGGAGGCACGATGATGCTCCGCCCGAGCAGGCTCGCAAACGCGGCCGCGACCGCGTCGTTGTAGGCGGTCCCGCCCTGGAAGTAAATCACTTGGCCAATCTTCCTGCCGCGCACCACCCGATTCAGGTAATTGAGAGCGACCGAATAGGCCAGTCCGGCCGCTAGGTCACCCACCGTGGTTCCGCGATGCATCGCGGCGGTAACGTCGCGTTCCATGAACACCGTGCACCGCTCGCCGAGACGCGCCGGCTCGTTCGATGCGAGCGCAAGCGTCGCAAACTCTCCTTGGATCCTGATCCCCAGCCGCTCGGCCTGTTCTTCGAGGAAGGAACCGGTGCCCGCCGCGCAAGCTTCGTTCATGGCGAAGTCCACCACCACGCCGCGCTCGATGGAGATGAACTTGGAATCCTGTCCGCCGATCTCGAAAATCGTATCCACCGGCCCGACCGAGGCATCCTCACTCGCCACCATCGTCTCGTGGACAAACAGCGCGCCGGTCTTGTGCGCGGTGATTTCGTCGTTCACTCGGTCTGCGCCGGTGAGTTCCCCGATTAATTCGCGGCCCGACCCGGTCGTGCCGGCACCGCGGATCTTGATCCGGGATCCGATCTTCGCTTCGATCTCCTTCAGTCCCTGCCGGACCACTTCGATCGGGCGCCCGGCGGTGTACACGTAGATCGAATGCATCAGTTGTCCCGCCTGGTCGATCACCGCCAGGTTCGTGCTGACCGATCCCACGTCGATGCCCAGATAGGCAGGAATTCTCGCGGGCCGGGGCCCGGAGGTTTGGGTGGGCCACTCGTACGGCCGGATGCGATCGCGTAACCGCAGCACATTTTCCAGCGAAAGCGGCCGGGAAAAGGCTTTCGCGCTGCCTCCCGGGTTCACGGCCCGAACTCCCGAAGCTTCGGGGCGCGGCGCTGGAAGAAATACTCGGCCGCGAGATTGCCGGCCTTGGGTATCCCACTCGACCAGCGCAGCACCTATCGCGCCCATCCACGAATGCAATTCCGGCACAAAAAGTTGCTCGGGCGAGAGGCGGAACGCTTCCCGCAACGCGGCCACGACAGCAGCGTTCTGCGCCACCGCACCGATGAACGCGGTGGGTGGCACCACCGGCTTGCCTTTCACCAGGCTGCTTTTCAGGTTTCTCGCCACCGCTTCGCACAGGCCCCTGAGAATTTCGTCCGTTCCATACCCTTTCTGTTGCGCGTGGATCATGTCTGATTTGGCGAACACCGAGCAGCGGCCGGCGATGCGCGCCGAGCTTTGCGCTGCGCAAGCGACCGCAGCGATATCCTCCACCGGGTATCGCAGCCGCGAAGCTTGCTGGTCCAGGAAGCATCCCGTTCCCGCGGCGCAGTCACCACTGCTGGCGTAGTCGGCGATCCGAAGCCGTCGCGAGGCGCCGTCTCCGTCATGGAAGGAACTGGTTCCACCGCACTCGAGCTGCAGATATTTCGAGCTTTCACCGCCCATCTCGATCACCGTCCGCACGTCGGGATAGAGGCTCGAGAAGGCTCTGGCGATGGCGCAGAATTCATTCTCCACGGGGAGTTCCAGGTTGTTGCCGAGCAGGCGACTTCCTGATCCTGTCGCCCTTCCGCCCGTGATTGCGCTGTCGGAAACATAGCTCCGGAACTCGTTTAGTAGGTCGAGGGCCGCCTGAGTTGGATTGCCGTGCACTCGCCGGCATTTGGAAATTACGCCACTGAATCCGCTGCGTGCTTTTAGTTCAGCAGAGAGGGGGCGAAATTCAAGGGAATGCCCCAGGAGTTCTTCGAAAGGCTCCGGTTCAAAGAGCGGACTGATGGCAACCAGCTTGGCGCTCACGCTGCCGGTATCGAGGCCAAAATAGATGCCCACGGGACAACCCCCTATCTCATCGGGGATATCTGCGTGAATTCACCCGCGAACTAGAGAATTTTCCTCGACCCTGCTGCATCCCCCAGGACCACTGGCTTCGACAGGTACCCGCACAATCAATACAGCGTTTGTTTAGCCGGCTCTCTTACATTTGGTCGTGCACGGGTTTTGTCGCTGTGACTGCCAGTCACTTTCCTCTGAAGCAACCCGCGTGCCGAATCAGGAGGTACCAAGCCCGCGCGAAAGAGAGTGTGCGCTGGCGACTGTTTAACCGGGGCCGAGCGGCAGGAAGTACTGGGTACCTTTCACCGGCTGTTGCAGGCGTTTCAGCAGTTCCTGCAAATCTTCATTCCGGTCCACGAAGTCAATTTCCGACGTGTTTACGACCAGCAAGTCGGACGACGAGTAGCGGAAGAAGAAATGCTCATAAGCGCGGATGACTTCTTCCAGATAGTCGTCGGATACCTGTTCCTCGCTCGGATCTGCCTTCTTGGCCATCCGCTGGGCGAGCACCTCGGGCTTCGCTTGCAGATATATCACCAAGTCAGGCACCGGCAATTCCGCCGCCAGCAACTCATAGTATTTCTCATAGAGTTGAAGTTCTTCGTTATCGAGGTTGAGATACGCGAAGATTTTGTCTTTCTCGAAAAGAAAATCGCTCACGACGGGCCCTGGGATCTCGTCAATCTGGCTTTCGCGTAGCCGGCGGAATCGCTCGAACAGGAAATACATCTGCGAGCGAAACGCCGCGCCAGGCACTTCATTGTAGAAATCGCTCAGGAACGGGTTGTCTTCGCAGTCGAAGATGCGCCGCGCGTGTAGCCGGTCGGCCAGCACCTTTGCCAGCGTGCTCTTGCCCACGCGGATCGGTCCTTCGACGACAAGGAACCGCGGAGGCTTGAACGCAGGTCCGCTTCGCAGCAGGGGGACTGAACCGCACATCGCGCGTGATTATAGCAGACCCGCCTGCGTCCGCCTGCCCTTCGATAGGCTCAGGGCAAGCGGCGGACTTAGGCGCGTACGCCACCGGCACGGGACGGTGCGGGGCAGGCCCACGCCCCAGGAATGAGCGCCCCTTCGGGTTACGCGCGGGCGTGCGCTTGCGGGCGGGTTTCCGCTCAGCGAGCTCGTGCGAGCTGGAAGAAGAAGAGCAGCGAAAGCTGGACGTCGCGGAGTACATTCAGCGCCACCAGGTGCGGCGGGATGCGGAACCACCGCCGCTCTCGCCAGTTCTGTTTCGCCGATTCCCAGAAGGCGTCTAGGTCGGCGCGCGTGTACACCTTGCTCGGCGCCAGCAGCGGATACCATCGCGCCCAGAACAAATGTAGCTTGGATGGTACGCGCAATGCGGGGAATTGCATTCGAGCGCGCAGGTGCGCCAGTTGCACGTCCGCCAGCTTCAGCCGTCCGCGGGCGGTCTCGCGGATCTTATTCAACTCCTCGACGATGCGTCGTTCTGCTTCGCTCGGCTGGCGGGTTTGCAGCCACAGCTCCTGCATTTCCCGCAGGACGCCCCACATCCCCAACAAATCCTTGCGAACTTCGCGCACCCGCGTGCGTGCGTACTCCCAGCGGGACGCGATTGGATGGCCCGGCCGGCGGTTCTTGCGGCCCTTCAGACGGAAGAAGCCGCACATCATCGGATGCCGATCTTCGGTCACCACTGAATTCTTGTACCACATGAAACGCGAGAGATGGTTCCAGTAAATGTGCCTCGGCGCGCGCTGCAGCACGGTCTTCATATTTTCGAAGCTGTAGAACGCGCGCCAGGCCTCGCGGTAAAGCTCGCGCAGCTCCCCTCGCCGCAGGTTCGGATGGTGGGTCACTTCGTGATGTGAATCGTACCGGTTGAAATCGGGGTCCATCCATTCGCCGCGCCGAAACATTTCCAGGTGGTCGCGGGAGCCTGGCAACGGCACAAGGATGAAAAACGACGCGTGGTCGGGCTGCACCTCCTCAATCAACCGGGCGACGTCGCGGCGCACGGAAGTTTCGGTGTCGGCGGGAAAGCCGACGATATAAGCCACGTGGGTGGAGATCTCCGCGGAGCGGTACGCCTCGATCATCTTGCGGTAGTCTTCCACGCGGTTCTGCTTCTTGCCCGCGGCCATCAGGTTTTCCGCGCTGATGCTTTCCATCCCGATGAAAACGTTGGTGCAGCCCGCCCGCTGCGCCTTCTCCAAGAAGTTCGGGATTTTCCAGGCCAGCACATCCACCTGCATCATGAATTGCAGCGGGATTCCTTCTTCTTCGCGGAGGCGGGTCAGCGCTCCCAGGATGGTCTCCCAATTCCTGTTGCGCGAAAAGTTGTCGTCGGTGAAGAAGTAGAAACTGATTCCATGCCGGTGGTAGTTGTGCCGCACGGCCTCGGCAATCTGCTCGGCGGAGCGGTAACGCATCTTGCGGCCCTGCACGTTGATAATCGTGCAGAAGCTGCATTCGAACGGACAGCCACGGCCGCAATCCAGCGTGCCGAAATTTGAGGCCACGAACCTTTTCAAGTATTTCTTTTGGATCACGGGCAGCGGTTTGTCCGCCAGGTCAGGCTTGTCGTCGAGGAAGTTGTAAAGCGGCTTCAACTCTCCCGCGACGGCATCCCGCAGCAGGTCTCCCCACGTCTCTTCCACCTCGCCCATCACGACGGTCACGCCCGCGTCCATTAATGCCTGGATGTCCGCCGGGATTTCCGGCATCAGCGCCAGATATCCGCTCACATGGAAGCCGCCCAGCATCACCGTCAGGTCGGCTTTGCGGAATTCCATCGCCAAGTCCGCGGCGCGCGGGAACTGATTGGTTTGCACCCCGACGAGGCAGACGATCGTCTTCGTCCGCCGGCTGCGCTGGGACCGGCAGATGCGCTTCACCGGTATAGGGTCCACGGATTCGTCGAGCAGATGAACCTTGATGTTGAGCGACTTGCCCAGCACCTTCTTGGCGACGACGTCCTCCGTGAGGGCCGCCAGGCACGCCAGCGTGTTGCTCGGCAGGACGCCGCGCCAGTGGCGAACCACATAGCCGTCGTCATCATACTGCGACGGCTTTATTAGATAGATGTGAAGCTTCTTCAACATCGGGAGGTCTGCCGCGGGCACACTCCGCCTTCGTGGGCGCGGAAGCCGAAGCTCAGTGAGTTCCAAAACCTTTTTATTGTACTAGACCCCAGCGCGACTGGGGGGAAAGAATTGCTCCGGGCGTATCTCCGGGGAGGCGCGCTGCTTCGCGCTGGTCTTACGCGCTTTCCTCCGTTGTCTTTCGTCTCTTCGCTACCTTTGCCACGACCGGTTTGAAGCGGGCCGTGAAGTGGCGCAGCGCGGGCGCCTCGTAGGTGAGTTCGTACCCATGGATCTGTTCGCGCCTCTTGAACACCTCGAGGATCACTTCAATCACGTAATCGATGTGGCTCTGCGTGTAGACGCGCCGCGGGATCGCCAACCGCACCAGGTCCATCGCCGCGTGCTCCCCGAACATCAACCGCCCGATTTCCACTGACCGGATGCCGCCTTCCACGAATAGTTCCGCCGCCAGCGCCACGCCAGGGAACTGTTCCGACGGAACGTGCGGCAAAAATGCTCGCGCATCGAGGTAAATGGCGTGTCCGCCGGGCGGTTGCACGATCGGCACTCCCTGCGACGCGATGTGATCGCCGAGGTAGGCGGTCGAGACAATGCGGTAGTTCAGATAGTCTTCCTCAAGCACCTCGTTCAATCCCACGGCGATGGCGTCCAGGTCGCGCCCCGCCAGTCCTCCGTAGGTCGGAAAGCCCTCGGTCAAGATGAGCAGATTCTTTTCCTGTTGGGCCAGCACGTCGTCGTTCGTGCACAGGAACCCGCCGATGTTTGCCAGGCCGTCCTTCTTCGCTGACATCGTGCAGCCATCGGCGTAGCTGAACATTTCCTGAGCAATCGCGCGTGGGGATTTGTCCGTGTACCCGGGCTCACGCAATTTGATGAAGTAGGCGTTCTCCGCGAATCGGCACGCGTCGATGTACAACGGGATGCCGTAGCGCACGCAGATTTCTTTCACCGCTTTGATGTTCGCCATCGAGACCGGCTGGCCGCCGCCGGAATTGTTCGTGATGGTCAGCATCACCAGCGGCACGCGTTTCGCCCCGGCCTGCTCGATCAGTTGTTCTAGCCGGGCGATGTCCATGTTTCCTTTGAACGGATGCAGGAGCGAGGGCTCGAGCGCTTCGCGGATGGGCAGGTCCACTGCTTCCGCGCCGACCGCTTCGCAGTTCGCACGCGTCGTGTCGAAGTGGGTGTTGTTCGGCACGATGTCGCCCTTCTTACACGTCACGTTGAACAGGATGCGCTCCGCCGCCCGACCCTGATGCGTCGGGATCACGTGCTTGAATCCGAAGATGGCTTGCACCGTGCTGCGGAACCGCTCAAAGCTCGGCGACCCCGCGTAAGACTCGTCCCCGCGCATCATCGCCGCCCACTGTTCTGTAGACATCGCGCCCGTGCCCGAATCCGTCAGCAAGTCGACCAAAATATCGGTGGAGGGAATCAGAAACAGGTTGTAGCCCGCTGCTTCCAGCAGCCGCTGGCGTTCTTCCCGCGTCGTGCGCCGGATCGGTTCGACGCTCTTGATCCGGAACGGTTCGATAATTGTCTTGATGGCCATGCCCCCTCCCGGCCTTTCGGGACAACTGCAATCGGGCACAGCTAAACATATCTCCCAGTAGGCTGCAAGCCGCGCACTGGACGGTGCTGCGGCACGCGGCTACTGCACTTCTTCTTTACCTGGGCACCCTGCCTGGGCGTAGAATGACTCGACTTCGGTCCGGGTCCGGGTCCGGCGGTCCCGGGGTTCCTGCCAAAGAGAAGCTCATCTCCGCCTGAGGCGGATCTGGGCGAGCAAGGAGGGAAGATGATCAACACCAAGCGGATGTTGGTGGCTTGGATCGTTGTTGTCGTCGCAACTTTTATCTACGACTGGCTTGTGTTCGGCATTCTACTGGAGCCGATTCACGAGGCGCACCCGGGGATCCTGCGTCCTCAGGCTGAGCTGCCGATGCTGCGGATGTTTCTCAGCAGCGCGCTGGCTTGGGCGCTCGTCACCCTGCTCTACGTGCTGTTTGCGCGCGGGCGTGCCTCGCGCCTTTCGACCGGCATCGTCTTTGGCGTCTTGATGGGCTTTATCTGCGGCTGGATACCCCAAGTCTTCAACAAGATGCTCCTGGTGAACTGGCCGTTCTATCTCTCCTGGGCGCCCGCAGGATTCTTCGAGTTTCTGTTGGCGGGCGTCATCCTTGGTCTCATCTACCGGGAGCAGTAGCCGCAGCGTTGTTGAGCCGCCGCGAGCCCGTCCACGGTGGCGGCCTGCGTCCTTCTCGTCCGCAATTGCCTACCAACTCCGCGAAATCGCCGCGATGATCGCAGCCAGCGCATCCACGTCGCGCGTGTCGATGACCTCGCCCGGCGAATGCGAATACCGCAGCGCCCAGCCCAGCGGAATATTCACCGTTCCGTATCGCATGAAAACCGACCCGTCGTTCCCGCCACCCGTCACTCCGTACTGCACCGGGATTTTGCGCGCGCGCGCCATCCCTACCAGGCGGTCAACTGTCTCGAGCGGCACAATCGTTGAATTATCCACGGCGCGGATCGCGAACCCCTTCCCGATGACCGCATCCGCAAACCGCTTCGATTCCAACGGCGAGTCCGAACTGACGAAGGTGTCCACGGCGAAGACGTAATCCGCACTGTGTCCTTCCTGGGCCATGCGGTCGGCAAACACGCGCGCCCCGCGCAGCCCCACTTCTTCTTCCGTGGACCACACGAAGGTGATGTCGCGGTCCTTCAGGTCCGGCCCCAGCATCCACGCTGCTAGCACCAGCGAACTGCACCCGACGCGGTCATCAAAACTCCGCGCGTTCGCGCGCTTGCCCGCCAGCGGTCGGTATTTCTTGGGCACAGTGATCCAATCGCCGGTCTTGATGCCGAGCTGTTCTACTTCCGCGGTTGAGCGTGCGCCCACGTCCACTCGAGTCGGGCCTGCGCCTGCGGCGACCCTCCCGCGCGGCCACTCGAAATTCAATTGTTCCCATCCCTGCGGCAGTTCGATCACGCCCGGGCGGATTCCTTTTTCCGTGTGCACGAACACTGCATGCCCCGAGAAAAATTCCGTGATGCCGCCGCCTACCGAACGCACCTCCAACCTTCCATCCGGCGCGATGGACTGCACGCTGTACCCGATTTCGTCGGTGTGCGCCACTAATACAATCCCCGGAGTTTTCGTCCCCGCTGGTGGCGCCGAAGGCCCTGAGCTTGCCGAAGGGGTTGCCACGTGTAGCACCAGGTTTCCCGCCGCGTCGGTTTCCGGCTTCGCCCACGGCGGCAGCAGCCGCGCCACCGTCTCCCGCGGCGCCGTTTCCTTGCCGCTGATCCCGTACGCTTCGGTCAGGTAGCGCAACACATTGGGGGCTGAAGGAGCGGCCTTCGGCTGCGCTGGCAACGGAGGTGGCGCCAAGGGACTGCCGATGGCAGCAGGTTCCGTTGGCGCCGAAACCGGCGCACCGGTGACGTAGCTTTCCAGCAACGTTTCCAGGTTTTGCACGTCCCCGAGATGGATGAACTCCGCCGGCGTCGATGGCCATGCCGTCGCCACGCCCAGATGCGCGACGCGCTCCTGTGGGACCGGCCCGCGCGTTGCTCCCACCAGAGGGAGCGGGGCGGAAAAATCCACGGCCACGCGAATCTTGCTTTCTGTGGCCAGACGCTTCAGTTCCGCCGAGAGCCCCACGAGAGTTGGTTCGGCGCCACCGGTCGCGCTGGCGCTGCCGATCAGCACGCCACTTCCGGGCTCGAGCCGTGGGGCATTTCCCTGCGGAGGGATGCCACCCGCCGCCTGCCCGCCTCCGCCGCCTGTCCCGAGCGTAGTCGAGGGGCCACCGCCTCTTGCTCCTCCACCCCCGCCGCGACGCGCCAGCAACCGCCCGACATAGATCAAATCGTCGGCCTTCATTCCGGTCAGCAACCGGTCGAGTCCTCGTGCTCCCGCCCACTGCTGCGCGACGAACGCCACGGTTAGTGTGCCGCGCAGTTTGCTGCGGTCGAGATGTTGCAGCAGGTCCACCAGCGCCGCAGCCCCGAACCGGTCGCCGATCGCCACTCCCGTCAGCCGCCCGAAACCCATCGGATAGAGCGCGTGCGTCAGTGAAATCGGGTCGAGCAAATCCACACCGGCCTGCCTCACCTCATCCGCCGTGGTGGCGCCGATGTCCACGTACATTTCGTCGGGATTGTCCACGTTAGGTCTGTCGCGGCGGCCTCCTTGCAGGTGAGTCGAAAGGCCGGCCACTACGCCCGCGACCCATTTGCCCCCACGCGTCCCGATGACCACCGGCTGCGCCGAATGCAGCAGGTCGAAGACACCGTTCGGTGCCGTCTGCGGCAGTCGCTGCACCCGCAGGTATCCGTCCTCCGTGATCCCGCTCACCACATAGCCCGGTTCGTCCATCGGCGCCACGATCACACGGTTAGGCGTGCCCTCGCCCAGCGTGACGTACACGTTTCCCATGCTGTCGGTCTGAGGCGAGAAGTTCTTCAGGCGCGCCTTGATGTCAGCGGCGAGCACCCCTTCGTGACCTGACACCGCAGGCGTCTCGGCGAGTTTCTGCAGCGTTTCCGGAAGCGCCTGCGCCGCCGCGTTTGTCGCTAGGGAGAGAAGGAGGACAAACAGTGCCAATCGTTTCATGGATGTACCCTCGGTTGGGATGGGTTCCGCGCCCGCGTTGGAGCGCACCAACATGGCAACGACCGGGTCGAACTCTATCGCGGCGGGGCCCGTTCGGCAATGACCTGCCCGTCCCGAGCGGAGCCGAGGGAAGCCTGTCGAAGGGCAAGCACTCGCTGGTTCCGTTCACTGTCGCAAAACGATTCGCCGCGCCCCAGTCGTGCCAGATGGACGTACAATGCGCTCTCGACGTCTCTCTGCCACGTGCCGAACAGCACGTGGTCCGCCACGTACCGTATGGTACGTGGCTCCGCCACATATCTCCTTGGGTCGGTTGGAAGGAGGCTCTATGCGTCGTGCGCTCTTGACCGCCACTCTTTCAGTGCTTTGTCTGGGAGGCTTCGCTCTCACGCAGGATAAGGGTCAGACACAATCGGACGCTCGCCCTCGCGCGCGCGAACTCGGAATTCGCCCCGGCACGTACGAACCCGGTCCGCTCAACGCCATCACTGACGTACCCGGCGTCCGCGTCGGCCAGACCACGATTGCTTCCGGCGAGAACATCCGCACCGGCGTCACGGCGATCCTCCCGCATTCCGGCAATCTGTTTCGGGAAAAGGTGGCCGCGGCGATCTACGTCTTCAATGCCTTTGGCAAGCTTGTCGGCTCCACACAGGTGCAGGAACTCGGGCAGTTGGAAACTCCCGTCGTGCTGACCAACACCCTGAGCGTCTGGGACGCCGCCGCCGCCACTGCAGACTGGATGCTCATGCAGCCGGGCAATGAAAACGTCCGCTCGATCAACCCGGTCGTCGGTGAAACCAACGACGGTACTCTGAGCGACATTCGCGGTCGCCACGTCAAAGCGGAGCATGTTCGCCAGGCCCTCGACTCTGCGAAAGCCGGCCCAGTCGAGGAGGGTTCGGTCGGTGCCGGAACGGGCACAATCGCCTTCGGCTGGAAAGGTGGAATCGGTACGAGCTCCCGAAAACTGCCCGAGCGTGCCGGTGGCTACACAATCGGCGTGCTCGTGCAAACCAATTTCGGTGGAAGACTCACCATTGATGGAGTGCCCGTGTGGCGTTCGCTTCGGCCCGGGCGCGATGCCTCAGCTTCGCTTCCCTCCAGCTCAGCCGATAGCCGTTCGGCTGCGGACCAGGCCGGGTCGTGCATGATCGTCGTGGCCACCGATGCGCCTCTCGACGCCCGGCAGTTGCACCGCCTGGCCGCGCGCGCCATCCACGGCATGGCCCGCACCGGCTCGACCGGCAGCCACGGCAGCGGCGATTTCGTCATCGCTTTTTCAACCACCAATCGCTATTACACCGACTCATCTGCGCAGCCAGCGACACCGGTCGCCATCGTCCACGAAGATGACCTCTCGCCGCTATTCTCGGCGGTCATCGAAGCCACCGAGGAAGCCATCTACAACTCGTTGCTCCGCGCCACATCGGTCCGTGGCGCCGGCGGCCGCGGTGCCGAGGCTATCCCCATCGACAAGCTCCGCGAGTTGCTGGCTTCGCGCCCCTGGGGGGCGCCTCAGCCCACCCCGTGATCGGATTCTGTCTGGATTGTCCGTTCGTTTCTTCGATGCTGGCGGGTCCTACTTACAGAGTTCCGAAATCAACTTCTCGCGCCGGCTCTGGGCAAATTCGTTGCACCGCTCGAGCATCACTTGGTAGACCTTCAGCGCGCCCAGATCCAGCACCACAAAGATGGCTATGGCGAGCGCCATCTGCCGCGCCGCCACCGCAATCCCCACAACCGCACCGGCAATGGCGAGGACCACAACCTGGGTGACCATGTAGAGAACCACTGTAGTTCCCCGTGCCCTCTGTTTCATTCGCGCGAAATCGACGGCCCGCGGGAAGCAGATCGACATCACGTTGCCGATCGCAAAATGGATCAGCATGACCATCGCCAGCGCAAGCAGAGTGATTACCGCAACCATCGGGCTGACACGTCGGCCGATGAGTGCAAGCACCGCCAGCGTCAGCAACGCTTCGATCCCGATCAATGCTGCAGACGCCAGATTCTTGCCCAATAGGACGTCGCGAAAACGGACCGGTGCAGCGAACAACAATTGCACGCCCCAGCCATCGAAGGCGAAAGAGTTGTAGGCCGACTGCCCTAGCAACAGCGCCACGTATGCTACCGCCGACGGGAACAGCAGATCCGGTGCGCGCTTAAGAAATTCTGGTCCAGCGTTTGTTTCCGGTTGCGTCCAGAGCAACCCGAAAAATGTCACCAACAACACCGGCAGGAATGCTTCCATCAACCTCATCCCGCTACGGAGCAAATAGCGAACCTCTTTTTCGAACATCGCCGCGGCGGGTGCCGAAACCCCCGGAATGGTCCACCCGCGCCTGGCCTCCTCGGCAATGGAGGAGGCGCTGACCGCCGCTGTCGTGGCCGGTGCTTCGCCCAGGTCCTCACCGCGGTATTGTTGCCTCAAGCGGTGGGCGAGCAGAAATCCCATTCCGCAGGGATAGACGGTGAGAAGCAACAGCGCAGAAAACACTCGCGGACTCCTCGTTCCGAAATCGGCAGCGTCCTCCACTCCGGCAGAAGCCAGACCCGGCGGCAGAATCCTCATGATCGGTACCAGATTCTTCAGGTAGGGTTTGATCTTCTGACCGTGGCTTTCCAGAAGCGGACCGGCAAGTTGGACCGCAACCAAACTCATCAATAACAGCGCGACCACAGTTTCCCGCGTTCGTCTTCGCGCCAACAGTTTTTCCAGCCACGAGAAAAGCACCCGGTTCAGCAGCAGACTGGTCAGAGCCAGCAGCAGCAGTGCTGTGATGACTATGGGAAACAACTGCGGCCGGGCCAGCAGGATCCCGATCCCCACAAACACGAACCACACCATCGTCACGACAGCTACTGGATCGAACACGCCGTAGGCAAGACTCAGTGCAAAATAGGCGGGGAAGCGCACCGGAAATCTCAGCAGGTTTCGTGAGTCAGGTTCTTGGTTGAAGGTGGCCATCAGGATTGGCAGAAACTGCCAAGCTAGGAAGATCCCCCAAAACAAAATCCCCAGGTTGCTGAATCTACCCCGCAGAGCCAGCGTGAACGCTAGCGCGCCCAGCCCCGCGCCCACCACCAACGCAACCGAGCCCGTCGCGCCCGCAATGAGCACGTTGGCCAGCACATCGAGTTTTCCCCCGAAGGTCCGCAGCGAGTTCCGATACATCCGCCAGCGCAGGCCCGCGACCAGAAGCACCTGCTGGCTCACGCCCGGAACTTTCGCCACCACTGCCTGCGGCGCTGCTACGCTAGCCATGAAAGTTCCTGTTCCGCCGCGCGGGTACCGCCGACGATCTCAAGGAAGATCTGTTCGAGCGTCAGCTTTTCGCCCTCCCGCTCGTCCCCCGGCGACAGCCGTGATTCCACTCCCGTCCGCAATTCTTGGATCGAGCCTTGGGCCACCAGATCCCCGCGGTGAATGATGGC
>Ga0315268_10000854_pt1 | contig 35625 bp, 31 predicted proteins | sample C1_top_MG_FD_204535 | JGI IMG/M metagenome (GOLD analysis project Ga0315268, IMG submission 204535) | Sediment microbial communities from Yellowstone Lake, YNP, Wyoming, USA - C1_top | ecosystem: Environmental > Aquatic > Freshwater > Lake > Sediment | place: USA: Wyoming | collected 2017-08-01
TCGAACGGTGTTGTTCAACTTCGTCCTCGTCGGCAGCTCCCCGCTGCCCAGAAAAACCGAGAGGTCTGTTTAAGAAAAGCAGTTGACACCGGCGCCTCCCTCATAGATGTGATCTCTGTGTTGCGCTTTCAGTTTTTCTCGCGCTTGTAGATGACTTTACCCCGTTTAATCGTCATCCAACAGCGGTTCATTCCGAAGTAGTAAGGGATCTCGCGGTAATCGTCGACATCGAAAATGGCCACATCGGCTTGCTTGCCCGCTTCCAGCGACCCGATGCGTTCGTGCCGCCCGAGCGCATAGGCTGCATTGATGGTGCCCGCCGCAATGGCCTCCGCCGGCGTCATCCGCATGTGCGTGCAAGCCAGCGAAAGCACCATCTGCATATTCAGCGTGGGGCTGGTGCCGGGGTTGAAATCCGTCGCCAGCGCGACAATTGCGCCCGCTTCAATCAATTTGCGCGCCGGCGCGTAGTCCCGCAGCCCCAGGTGGAAGCAGCATCCCGGCAGCAGCGTGCACGCCACGTCCGATTTCCCCAACGCTTGGATATCGCCCGCGTTGATTTTTTCCAGATGGTCGGCGCTCGCGGCGTGCAGTTCGATGGCCAGCCGGGCTGCGCCCGTGCGCGCAATCTGCTCCGCGTGGATGCGCGGCACCAGCCCGCACGCGTGTCCCGCCGTCAGGATGCGCCGCGCCTGCTCTACGCTGAACGCCCCGCGGTCGCAATAGACGTCGCAGTATTCGGCCAACCCGTAACGCGCCACCCGCGGGATCAGCCTCTGCACCAGCAGCTCGACATACGCGTCCGGCCGCTTGCGAAATTCCGGCGGCACCACGTGCGCCCCGAGAAATGTCGGTACCACTTCAATCGGCTGTTCCCAGCGCAGGTCACGCAGCAGCCGCAGCGTCTTCAGCTCGCTTCTCTCGTCCAGCCCGTAGCCGCTCTTCGCTTCGACCGTCGTCGTGCCGTGCGCGGCAAACTCTTCCAGAAAGCCAGCCGCAGTTTTCTTCAGCAGCAGGGGCGTTGCCCGCCGCAGCCTCGTGACAGTAGAAAGAACTCCGCCGCCGGCCTTGGCGATTTCCTCGTAAGTGGCCCCGGCGATGCGCTGTTCGTACTCACTCGCGCGGCTGGCGGGAAAAATCATGTGGGTGTGCGAATCCACGAAGCCGGGCAGGACCACGCGCCCCCCGGCATCCAGCTTTCGCGCGCGGCGCGCTTCCGGCAGCTTCTCGATGCGTGACCGCGGGCCGACGGCTTCAATTTTGCCGTCGCGGATAAGCAGGGCTCCGTTTTCGATGATGCCCAGCGCGCCCAGCGCTTGTCCCCGCCGTGGCGCTTCGCCTCGCAGCTCCGGCCCTGCTTGCCCCGAGCGAAGTCGAGGGGAACGTAGCCGAAGGGTCAGCAATTGCGAACAGCCGGTGATGAGCAGCGCTTCCGCCATGTCGCCGCGATTCTAGCAGGTTTGCCTTGGAGTGCGGTGGCTTGCCACCGCCTTTGCGCGCCGAAGCTTGCTTGCCCTGAGCCTGCCGAAGGGCTCCGGTCGCACCCGAATATCGAGTCTCGAATATCGAATTACGTCATGCCAAGCTCTACTCGGCCGCCGGATTGACCGCCACAATCCTGACGACTAGAATTCTTGCTGAGGGGGGTAATCGCTGAGGAGGGAATATGCCTCAGTACGAGTACATCTGCCAGGACTGCAAGAAGAAGTTTTCCGTTGTCCTTACACTCACCGAGTACGCCAAAGGTCAGGTGAAGTGCCCGAAGTGCGGCAGCATGAAAGTCGAGCAGGCATGGGTCGCCTTCTACGCCGTCACTTCAAAAAAGAGCTGACGCCTCCCTACCACCCCTTCCTCGTAGGGGCGGGCCCCTGTGCCCGTCCGCTGGGTTTCACCCACGCTTTTCATATCTCGCAACAAACTCGCTCTGCACAAACTCCTCAATCGTGGTCGGCGTTGTGTTCTCCGGCGACCGTTTTTCTTCCGCCGTGATGATTTTCTTGTTCACCGCGTTCGCCATCTCGATCAGCAGTTCCGCCGTGTCGCGCGACATCCCCGTCTTCTTCATGATTATTTTCATCAGGAAGCCCGGCAAGCGGCGGTATTTCAACCGCGGCTTCCCAATCGCCTTTCCCACCACGGCAGCGATTTCGCTGAACGTCAGGTCGCGCGGGCCGAGCAGTTCGCGCGTCCCGCTGCCGCTGAAATCGCGCCGCAGGAGCCGCTCCGCCGCGTACGCGCCGATATCTCGCGTCGCAATCCACGGCAGCGGCGCATCACCTCGCTCCGGCCCGGCCGTCATCCCGTAGCTCCGGATCGGCTCCACCTGGTGAAAAAGGTTCTCCATGAACCAGCCTGGACGCAGATGCAGCACATTCAGTCCCGCGATGGCATTCAGCTTTTTCTCGAAATAGTGCAGGCCGAGAATTGGTCCGGTCTTGGCCTCCAGGTGCGCGCCCACGCTGCTCAGGCTCACGGCGTATTTCACGCCGGACAATTTGATCGCGGTCACCAGCGCGTCGCCGACCGCTTCCTGGTACGCGCGGAAGTGGGGAGCCATCGGGTCGGGCGGGATCATCACGTAGGCAGCGGTCGCGCCCGCAAATCCCCGCGTCAGCGTCTCGTCATCCCGCAGGTCGCAGACAAGCGCTTCCGCGCCCTTCTCGACGAACGGCTGCAATCGCTCCGCGCTGCGCCCCACCACGCGCACCGGCTCGCCCGCAGCCAGCAGCGCTTCCGCCACCGCGCTCCCCGTATTCCCCGTCGCTCCAATGACGACGAACATCAGCAAGACTCTTTTGGAGTGCGGCGGCTTGCCGCCGCCTTTCTGGGACGCAGCTTGCTGCGCCCCCTTGTAGGACAGGCCTCCAGGCCTGTCCCCTGTCTGCTCATGTAGCGGCGGACTTCACTTCCGCCACTCTTTGCTAGTCCCGAGAACGTCGGGAGCCCTTTCCATCCCACCGAGGACAGACCTAGAGGCCTGTCCTACTCCGGCAGCATCGGAATCTTCACGCCGCTTTTTTTCGCAAATTCGACAGCTTCGGGATACCCCGCATCCGCGTGGCGCGCGACGCCGATCCCCGGATCATTCGTCAGCACGCGCTCGATCCGCGCGGCCATTTCTTTCGTGCCGTCGGCGACGGTGACTTGCCCCGCGTGTTGTGAATAGCCGATGCCCACGCCGCCGCCGTTGTGCACCGACACCCAGCTCGCGCCGCTCACCGCGTTCAGCATGGCGTTCAAAAACGCCCAGTCGGCGACCGCGTCCGAGCCGTCGCGCATCTTTTCGGTTTCGCGGTAAGGCGACGCGACCGAGCCGCAATCGAGATGGTCGCGTCCGATGACGATGGGCGCTTTCAACTCCCCGCGCGCGACCAAATCGTTGATGGCCAGCCCGAATTTGTCGCGCTCCCCATAGCCCAGCCAGCAGATCCGCGCCGGCAAGCCCTGGAACCGCACGCGCTTCTGCGCCAGCCGGATCCAGCGGTTCAGGATTTCGTCGTGCGGAAAAAGTTCCAGCACCAACTCGTCGGTGCGATGAATGTCCGACGCTTCACCCGAAAGCGCCGCCCAGCGGAACGGCCCGCGCCCTTCGCAAAAAAGCGGCCGGATGTAGGCGGGCACAAATCCGGGAAAGTCGAACGCGTCTTTGACGCCCTGTTCGAACGCCATCGCGCGGATGTTGTTGCCGTAGTCGAACGTCACCGCGCCCTGCTTCTGCAGATCGAGCATCCCGCGCACGTGCACCGCGATGGACTCCATCGCGCGCTTGCGATATTCGGCCGCGTCACGCCGCCGCAACTCCGTGGCCTGCTCGACGCTCAGCCCCCGCGGGATGTAGCCGCCGACCGGATCGTGCGCGCTGGTCTGGTCGGTGAGCAGGTCCGGCACGATGCCGCGATGTGCCAGCTGCGGGATGACGTCCGCGCAGTTGCCGACGAGTCCCACCGACGCCGCTTCGCGTTTGCGCACCGCGTTTCTCAAAATGCGCAGCGCTTCGTCCAGGTCGTTCACCATCACGTCGCAGTATCCGGTTTTCACCCGCCGCTTGATGCGTTCCGGGTCCACCTCGACACCGAGGAACGCGCCGCCGTTCATCGTAGCCGCAAGCGGCTGCGCGCCGCCCATCCCGCCCATGCCGCCGGTGATGACGAGTTTGCCCGCCAAGTCGCCGCCGAAATGTTTGCGCGCGGCTGCGGCAAATGTCTCGTAGGTGCCCTGCAAAATTCCCTGCGTGCCGATGTAAATCCAGCTTCCCGCGGTCATCTGCCCGTACATCATCAGCCCGGCGCGCTCGAGCTCGCCGAAGTGCTCCCAGTTGTTCCAATGTCCAACCAGGTTCGCATTGGCAATCAGCACGCGCGGCGCGTAGGGATGCGTTTTGAAAATTCCGACGGGCTTGCCCGACTGCACCAGCAGCGTCTCGTCGCTTTCGAGCGCGCGCAGCGACGCCACAATCGCGTGGTAACAAGCCCAGTTCCGCGCCGCGCGCCCCGTCCCGCCGTAGACGATCAATTCCTGCGGTTTCTCGCCCACTTCGGGGTCGAGGTTGTTCATCAACATCCGCAGCGCCGCTTCTTGCTGCCAGCCCTTGCAGGAAATCTCCGTCCCCCGCGGCGCGCGCACGCTCGGTGCCTCCATATTGTTTTCCACATTGACTTTGTTCATAGCCTGCTCCCGGCGCCCATCTTATCGCACCTGGCACGCCTCTGGCACACATGTGGCACAGGCTCTTGCCCCGAGCGGAGCCGAAGGGTGCAGCCCGTGCGAGATCTCGCCAATTTCGTTTCCAGCGCCTAGGTAGCCCCGGAGGGGCGACGGAAAGTAGCCCAGGGCGTGAGCCCTGGGTTCACGACGGCGCGAAGCGCCTTCCTCGCTGCCGCAGGCTGACGCGTAGTCCGTCCCGAGGCTCCGGGACGGGACGCAGCGTCATCAATCAGGGCGTTACTGGAGCCGACTCCTCGCGCACACTCCCTGAGCGCTCCGATTGCGCCTTACCCCATGCTGAGGTAGATTTGCCAACAGAGAGGTTATGGCCTACCCTTCGCTGCCGCAGAGTCTTCTGGACGCGATCGACCGCCTTCCGAATCCCCAGGCGCAACTCTTCAAAAAGGACGGCACCTGGCAGGGAACTTCCTCCGCCGAAATGCTGCGGCGCATCGCGGGCCTTGCGCACGCGCTTGCAGGGATGGGCCTGAAATCGGGCGATCGCGTCGGCCTGCTCGCCGCCAATCGTCCCGAATGGCACGTCGTGGATTTTGCGGCGAACGGCCTGGGCGCGGTCCTCGTGCCGATTTACTTCAACGAAGCGGTGGAGCGCGCCGTGTACATCGTGAACGATGCCGGCGCGCGGATCGTCTTCGCCATCGGCGAAGATCAAGTGCAGCGGCTGCGCGAATGTCTGCCGCTACTGAAGAGCGTCGAACGCGTCGTTGTCGGGGCCGTCTCCCCGGAGATTGCGGGGAAGTTCCTGCGTTATGAGCAACTGATCGAATCCGCAGGCCAAGCGGAAATCGCGGAGTATCGCCGCCGCGCCGCCCAAATCCGCAACGAGCAGCCCGCCACGATCATCTACACCTCGGGCACCAGCGGCGAGCCCAAGGGCGCGCTGCTCACCCACGCGAATTTCACCTCCAACGCGCTCGACACCATGGTCGCGGTGGACTTCAAGCCGGACGACATCGCGCTTTCTTTTCTCCCGCTCTCGCACGTCTACGAGCGCATGGTGGATTACGTTTACTTTTTTGCGGGCACGACGGTGGCCTACCTGGACCGCATCGACCAGTTGGCCCAGGCGCTCGTCGAGGTGCGGCCCACGCTGGCGGCCACCGTTCCGCGCGTCTTCGAAAAAATCTACGGCAATATCCTGGATACGGGCCGCAAGACGCGCGGATGGAAGCGTCGCGTCTTCGACTGGGCGCTGCGCGTCGCACGCGAGGCGGTTCCCTGGCGCGCGTACGGCAAATTGGCTTCGCCCGGCTTGCGGCTCGAGTGGTGGCTGGCCGACCGGTTGGTCTATTCGCGCATCCGCGATGGCTTGGGAGGACGCTTCCGCCGGATCAGTTGCGGGGCGGCTCCCCTGGCAACGGACCTGCTCGAATTTTTCTGGTCCATTGGCGTCGAGGTTTATCCGGGATACGGCCTGACGGAAACTTCGCCTGTAATCTCGGCGAATTCCCCCGGCCAATTCAAGCCGGGGACGGCGGGCAAGCCGATCCCCAACGTGGAAGTGCGCATCGCCGACGACGGTGAAATCCTGGTGCGTGGGCCCTGCGTGATGATCGGCTACTACAACAAGCCCGAAGATACGCGTGAGGCCTTCACCGCAGACGGCTGGTTCCGCACCGGCGACCTCGGCTACCTCGACGCCGATGGCTATCTGGTCATCACCGACCGCAAGAAAGATCTGATCAAGACCGCCGCCGGAAAATTCATCGCCCCGCAGCCCATCGAAGTGCACCTGCGGATGAGCCCTTACATCCTGAACGCGATGCTGGTTGGCGACCGCCACAAATTCGTCGTTGCTCTCGTCGCGCCGAATTTCGAAAACGTGAAGGCGAAGGCGCGCGAGCTCGGTGTCCAGCTTTCCTCGCTGGCGGAGATGGCGAACCATCCGTGGGTGCACGAGCTGATTGCAGGTGAAATCGAGCGCCTGACCACGCATCTGGCGCAGTACGAAAAAATCAAACGCTTCGCCCTGCTCGATCACGACTTCACCCCGACTGGCGGGCAACTCACCTACACGCTGAAGCTCAAGCGCCGCGTCGTCGAGCAGCGCTACGCTGGCCTGATCGCGCAGCTCTACGCCGACGTCGAAGAGCCGCACCCGGCCGCGCTCGAATGAGGAGACTCCATGCGCCTTGTCCTGCGAGTGCTTTCCCTGCCCACCGCGGTCATCGGCGTCACTCTCGGTTGGCTTTGGCTCGACCGCGTGATGGGCTGGCGCGGCTTCTACGCGCCTCGCGCCGGCGCGGCCCTTGTCGCCATCGGCTTGGTCCTGATGATTTCGTGCGCTGGAATGTTTTTCTTCATCGGGCGAGGCTCCCCACATCCGTTTGTGGCCAAGACCAAGCGCTTGGTTGATTCCGGCCCGTACGGTGTAGTGCGCAACCCGATGATGTACGGCGTGGGTGCGGTTCTTGTAGGGCTCGCGCTCTGGCTGCACTCGGTGGGGCTGTGGTTCGGTCTGGCAGGCTTTGTGATTTTCGTGAGTCTCTTCGTGCCTCTCTACGAAGAGCCCGACATGGAACGCCGCTTCGGCGACGAATATCGCGAATACTGCCGCCGCGTCCCCCGCTGGTTTCCGCGTCTCAGGTAGGACAGGCGTCCACGCCTGTCCTGCTTCGGCTTCTGTAGCGGCGGACTTTATGTCCGCCACTTTTTGCATCGGGGAGGGCACGGCTTCAGCCCTGCCGTAAAGCCGCCAGAAATTAGGGGTTTTAACCCCTGAGGGACTTCATCCGCAGTTTTTTGGGCATCCTCCTATTCCCACGCAGCCTGAATAGTCGAATCCCCGTAGGGGCGTAGCATGCTACGTCCCTACGCGACGAATATCAGCGCGGATTCGGCGCGGGTGCTGCCTCCACCAACCGCTCCGGCATATCCGCCAACACGTAACCCATCACCGCGAGCATCGCCACCGCTTTGCGCACGTTCTGCGGGTCCACTTTGTCCAGCGTGTCCGCGTTCGTGTGGTGGTAATCGAAATAATGTTCGCCCGCGGTGCGCAAGCCCAGCCCGGGCATTCCATCGCGCATCAACGGCCCGATATCGGAACCCCCTCCGCCCGGCGTGACCTCCCCGGCCCCAATGCCCTCGAGCAGCTTGCCGATCTGCTGCACTTTGGCCAGCGCGGCCTGGTAGCGCGGATCGTTCGCATTGCGGTCCATGTTCACAATGCTGAACCCGAACCCCGACGGCTTTTCCGATCCGCCGTCCATCTCGATTCCCGCGACGTGCTTGCCGATCTCCGCGCCGACCATCGCGCGGTAGGCCTCTCCGCCGCGGCCGCCGTTTTCTTCGTTCACCCACAGCACCACGCGCAGCGTGCGTCGCGGCCGCAGCCCGAGCTGCCGCAGCAGCGTCACCGCCTGCCACGCAGAGATGATTCCGCTGCCGTCGTCTTCTGCGCCCTGCCCGACGTCCCACGAATCGATGTGCCCGCCCATCACCACGACCTCATCTGGTTTCTCGCTCCCCGTAATTTCGCCCATCACGTTTGCTGAATCTGCATCGGGCAGCATCTTCGCTTCCATGTACAGCTTCACGCGCACTTCCTTGCCCGCATCCACCATTCGGTGAATCCACGCCGCGTCTTCGACGGTGATGGCCGCCGCGGGCACCGTCGGCTCGCCCGCCTTCACATCCATCGCGCCGGTGTGCGGCGTGTACAGGCTGCGTCCGGTGACCGACCGGATCAGCACCGCCACCGCGCCCAATTTTGCCGCGCGCATGTGCCCGCTCGACCGGAACCGCACCGTGCGCCCGTAGCCCTGCCACGGCATATCGAACAGCACAATTCTGCCCGCCACTTTGTCCCGCCCCAGCGCCTCGAGTTCCTCAAACGTCGTCACCACCACAACCGGAGCGGTGATGCCCTTCGCCGGCGTGCCGACGCTCATTCCCAGCCCGAGCATCGCCATCGGCTTTTCCACTGGCGCGACCACCTGCGCGTATTCGCGCCCGCGCACCCAGTGCGGCACTTTCACCGCCTGCACCCGCACGTTATCCAGTTTCTCCCCGCGCATGGTTTCCGCCGCCCATCTCACCGCGCGTTCGAGCGTCGCCGAACCCGCCAGGCGATTGCCGATCTGCGTGGTCAAATAGTTCAGCTTGTCCCAACCGCCCTTATCCTGCATCGCCGCCGCAATAATCTTGTCCGCCGTCGCGCGATACGCGTCGGTCAGGCTGGTCTGCTGCCCCCGCGCATCCCCTGCGCTCCCCATCGCCAGCAGCACCACCGCCACTGCCAACGCGGCTCTACCCTTGGATTTATTCCTCACCTTTTGCTCCCTTGGTCTGCAGACGTTGACGAGCACTGTTTTGTGGGTCGCGGCTTCAGCCGCGACGTTAAGAGCCTTTGCTTTTGAGGGGCTTCAGCCCCTGAAGGGATCCCGAGCTGACCCCGCACTCATCTGTCCAACCGAAACGAAGCCCGCATCTTAGGAGCGCGCCTCGGCACTGTCAACGATTGGAGTTCAGCCAGCGAGCCCCGTAGGGGCGGTCGAAGATAGCCCAGCGCTTCAGCGCTGGGTAAAGGGACGGCGCGAAGCGCCTTCCAATCTGCCGAAGGCTGACGCGAAGTCCCGGTCCCGACAGGGGACGTGGACGTAGCGTCCGATGCGCTCTCACACTCACCACTCGTGACTTTTCCTTACTAGCTGTAAAATGTCTCCGGGAGCCAAAATGAACGACCAACTCATCATTGCCGGCCGCGCCTTCCGCTCGCGGCTGATTGTGGGAACAGGGAAGTACCGCAGCTTTCAGGAAATGGTGCGCGCGCACGAAGCTTCGGGCGCCGAGATGGTCACCGTCGCCGTCCGCCGCGTCAATCTGACCGATCGCTCGAAGGAGTCGCTGCTCGACTATGTCGATCGCAATAAATTCTTCGTTCTGCCCAACACCGCCGGCTGTTATTCCGCCGACGAAGCCATTCGCACCGCCCGCCTGGGCCGCGAAGTCGGCTTGTCGGAATGGGTGAAGCTCGAAGTCATCGGCGACCAGCAGACGCTCTTCCCGGAGACCGCAGAGTTGATCGCCGCGACGAAAGTTCTCGTCAAGGAAGGCTTCATCGTCCTGCCGTACACCAACGACGACCTGATCGTTGCCCGCAAACTGATCGACGCTGGCGCCTCCGCCGTGATGCCCCTCGCCGCGCCCATCGGCTCCGGCCTCGGCGTGCAGAACGCCGCGAACCTGCGCATCCTCCGCGAACGCATCACCGAAGTGCCCATGATTGTGGATGCGGGCGTCGGCACCGCGTCTGATGCCGCAATCGCGATGGAGCTCGGCGCCGATGGCGTCCTGATGAACACCGCCATCGCCGAAGCGCAGGACGCTGTGCTGATGGCCGAAGCGATGCGCGCCGCAGTTGACGCTGGCCGTAAAGCGTTTCTCGCCGGCCGCATGACCAAACGCCTCTACGCCTCCGCGTCCTCGCCCCTCACCGGCATCGTAAAATAAGTTCGCTAGGGACCAATCTGTGTCTGTAGGGGCGCGACTTGTCGCGCCCGCTTTTGTGGTTTCGTAGGGGCACGGCACGCCGTCCCTGCTCGGGTTTTTCTCTGTGTTTGCTCTGTCCCGTACCGTACGGTACGGGGCTCTGCGCTCTCTGCGCCTCTGCGGTGGGTGTTTGTCTTCTCTGTGTTTCCTCTATGTTCTCTGTGTCTCTGTGGTGAGTCTTCTTCTTTTCTCTTCACTGTCCACTGACCACTATCCACTGCCTCACATCGTTCGGAACAACGTGTGCCAGACCGTATCTACTAGCGTATGCACCAGCGCCGACGCGAAGATCGACCGCGTCTTCATCCACGTGCTCCCGTAGAAAAATCCCGCAATCGTCGCCAGCAGCACATACTTCCAATTCGGAAAGCCGAGGTTATTGATGTGCGCCAGCCCGAAAATCACCGACGCGAGGATCCACCCGGCCACCGGGTTGCCGAACGTGCGCGCCAGCAGGTTTTGCAGCAGCCCGCGGAACAGCAACTCCTCCGGCCACGCTGTCAGGAACAGGATGCTCAGCAACGTAACCGGCAGCGACGCGAACTGTTCGAACGACGGCGCGAAGGCAATGAAGCGGATGAAAATGCCCAGCGGAATCGCAATCGCCGCAAAAACGCCGAAGTTGATCAGCACGGCCCCTGCCCAGCCGCGTCCCCAAGCGATCGAATAGCCGACGCCATCCAGCTTGCGCACCAGCAGAAACGCCGCCACCGCCACGTTGACGGCCAGCAGGATCGCCAGCACGTGGCTCAGGCGCTCGCCCGGATACGGCCACAATTTCGGCAGGAAGTGGAACTCGACCGGCAGCCAGATCGCCACGGCTGCCACAAAATCCTCCCACGCTCCCGCAGGTTTTGACCGCGCGTGCAGCGTCAGCGCCGACGGCACGATGATGTACGCCGCTGCTGCGCCCAGGCGCCACCACGCGAACCCGCCGCTGCCCGTCAGGTACGCGAAATAGACCGCGAGCAGCAGCACCGCCGGCGCGAGCAGCACGACACCGCGCGCGCTCAGCCAGTAATGTGCCCGCTCCGCGATGCCCGCCGACGCGAACAGGATTTGTCCCGCCAGCAGCACCAGGAACGCGCCCAGCGCAAGGGCAAAATACGGCCCGCCGAATCCTGCCCAGTTGCCGTACAATGCCGCCGCGAGCCCGAGCGCTGCCCACAGCCCCAGGGCCGCGGAGAAGGGAAGTTGTCGCGCCGCATTCATCACCGCCCATTCTAAACGACCAGCGATGCCAGAGAAAGAAAAACAGCGCCTCGGCTACATCGACTGGATGCGCGGCCTGGCCTGCCTGCTGATGTTCCAGACGCACTGTTACGATTCGTGGCTTTCCGAATCCGCGCGCGCCACGCACTTCTTCAAGTGGTCGCAGCTCGTAGGTACCTTGCCCGCGCCGCTGTTTCTATTTCTCGCCGGAGTTTCCTTTGCGCTGGTCACCGACAAGCTGCGGCGTCGGGGTATGTCGCCGCAGGACGTGGCGCGCAAGATGATGTTTCGCGGCGGACAAATCTTCGCGCTGGGGCTTGGCTTTCGCCTGCAGGAATTCTTGCTCGGCCAGCCCTGGGCGCCCTGGACCGACCTGCTCCGCGTCGACATCCTGAACATGATTGGCCTCTCGATGGTTTTGATGGGAGCGATGTGCCGCTTCGCTGTTTCGCGCAAGGCGAGCATCGGGGCCGCTGCCGGCGTTACCCTGGCAGTCGCGCTGCTCACGCCGTTGCTTTGGACCACGTGGCGCCCGAGCTGGCTGCCCTGGCCGCTCGAGTCCTACATCAACGGCGTGCATGTTTTCGACGTGCCGCAGCCCTGGCTCTTCCCGCTTTTCCCGTGGACGGCGTTTGCCTTCGCCGGCCTCGCCGCGGGCTTCATCCTGTTCAGCGATTGGGCCAAGGGCCGGGGAACCATCGCGGTCGCGCTGCTGGGCGCCGGCGGCGCTGCGCTGGCCGCACTCGGCTTGTGGTTCGACGCGCAGCCGCGCCAGCTCTATGCGGTTTACGACTTCTGGCACACCAGCCCGAATTTCTTCGCCATTCGCGCGGGGCTTTTGCTGCTGATTCTGCTCGGCGTGTACGCGTGGTGCCGGTGGGGACCCGGTGAATGGGGCTTCAGCCCGCTGATCCAAATGGGTCAGACTTCGCTGCTTGTGTACTGGGTTCACATCGAATTCGTCTACGGCCGCTTCTCGATTCTCACCAAACGCGACGCCAGCGTGCAGAAGGCTTCGCTCGGCCTGCTGGCGATTTTCCTCGCCATGCTGCTGCTCTCCATCGCGCGCACCACTTGGAAGCGCCGCGGCGCCCCGCTCCTGCGCCGCTCCGGCGCTCCCGCTTGAGCGCTCAAATACGAAGCTAGACCTGTAGCGGCCGACTTCACGTCGGCCATAACTTGGCGGACATAAAGTCCGCCGCTACGTCTAGCCTCCCGCCGCTCGCGTTTGCCGCTTCCGCCGGCCTTCTGCTACTCTGAGTGTGCTCACGTCGGCGCGGAGAGGTGTCCGAGTGGCTTAAGGAGCACGCTTGGAAAGCGTGTGTTGGGGTAACTCAACCGTGGGTTCGAATCCCACCCTCTCCGCCAGTCCGAGAAGCGGACTGCCCTGCATGGCCCTGAGCTTGCCGAAGGGAGCGAGTCCGCCATCAGTTTGGCGGACGAGTCGAAGGGCTCCCCGATTCATTGGTCCTGCAGGGCGAATACCGATAAGCGACTCGAAGGGCTGGTTCCCCCTCCCACAATCGGCTTCTAGGTTTCATCCCCACCGCTGTAATACAATGTGCGCCGCTGACACTGCGATCATGTTTCGCGCTTTCAAAAATCACTTCGCTGCTCGGAAAAAACCTTTCGAACTCGGCCCGCTCGAATCGAGCGTGATGGAGATTTTGTGGGCCCGCGGCGAGTGCTCGGTGCGCGACGTCGCCGAGCGCCTCGACCGCGCTCTCGCCTACACCACGGTGATGACCACGCTCGACCGCTTGTACAAGAAAAAACTTCTTGATCGCCGCAAGTCCGACCGCGCATTCGTGTACTCGCCGCGCATTCCGCGCCACGAATGGGAGCGCCGCCGCGCCGGAGAATTGGTCGCAGGCTTTCTGGCCGGCCCGGAGCCGTCGCGCGCGTTGCTGGTTTCGTCACTCGTGGACGCCGTCGGGCAGTACGACGCCGCTCTTCTCGATGAGCTGGAAAAGAAGATTCGCAGTAAGCGCAGGGAAGTTTCCCGGCGAGGCAACTCATGATCCTTTCCTATTCCATGAGGCTGCTCAGCCTTTCTCTCGCGTCTTTTTTCCTCCTCTATGCGGCCAGCGGACTGGCCGTCTGGCTGGCGGCGCCGTTCGCGATTCGCCTGACGCAGCGGCTTCAGCCGCGTGCAGCGGCGATGTTTCTGTTCTGCGCGCGGATTCTTCCCCTCGCCCTCGCCGCAATCGTGGTGGTTTTTCTCTGCGTGCCCGCCTACTACTGGATCGAGCCGGACATCCCCTACGAACCCGTCGGCTTCGTCTGCCTCGCGCTGGCGGCCCTGGGCGCAGCAACACTGATTTATGCCCTCGCGCGCGACCTGCTCGCGCTCGTCGGCACTTTCCGCTTTATTCGCAATTGCCGGAGAGCTGGCGGGGACGTCAAAATGCCGGGAGTATCCTTCTCCGCGCTGCTGGTGGAGGCAGAAGCCCCGCTGTTTTTGTTGACCGGAATTTTTCGTCCGCGGCTTGTCCTCACGCGCGGCGTGCTCCGCCGTCTGACCGGCGAGCAGCTCGAAGTCGCCTTGCGCCACGAGCGCGCCCACTGGCATTCGCGCGACAATCTCAAGCGCCTGCTGCTGCAACTGGCGCCGGGTATCTACCCGTTCTCGCGTGGCTTCACCGCGCTCGAACACGCCTGGACGCGTCTTTCCGAATGGGCCGCCGACGAGGAAGCTGCCGGCGGCGATGCCCACCGCGCGCTCTCGCTCGCTGAAGCATTGCTTTGTGTCGCCCGCTCAAACGCTGCTCTTCAGCCCCCGCTCCTCTGCACTTCGCTGGCAGCCGATCACCAGGGCCTCGAGGATCGCGTCAACCGCCTGCTAAGTACTGCGCCGCCGTCGAGCGGGCAGCCGAAGTGGCTGCGCCCCTTCAGAGGAGGCATCATTCTCCTCCTCAGTGTTCTGCTTGGCGTCGCCCTGTTGCAGTCCGCCACCTTCTCTGCGGTGCATCGCCTGCTCGAATCCCTGCTCCACTGATCTTCCCGCCTTGTGACGCACCGACTGGCTCCCAAAAAACTAATTGTTTGTCATCCCGAGTCCACCCGCTTTCTGGCGGACGAGGGATCTGCACTTCGGAGGTGGTGAGGCCCAGTCTGAATTCGCCGATAGCCGGAAAATTGATTGGCGCGGAATCGCACCGCGACGTTCCTCACGCACCCGGCTAAAGCTTGTATCCAATTTTGCGCAAAAATTCCTTGCGGTGCTGGACGTCACCCGGGCCTTCCACGCCTTTCGGTGAGGAGCCGTCAATCACGCCGAGCACGCCGCGTCCTTGTTCGCTCTGTGCCACGACCACCTCCGCCGGATTCGCGGTCGCGCAAAAGATCGAGCACACCTCGAAGCAGTCCTTGATGCGGCTGAGCACGTTGACCGGGTACCCCTGCCTTAACAGCACGACGAAGACGTGCCCCGCCCCGATAGCCTGCGCATTCTCGGTTGCGGCGGCGCGTAGTTCGTCGTCGTTGGCTTCGACGCGCACCAGGCACGGCCCCGAAGCCTCGTTAAACGCGATCGCGAACTTCACCCCGGGGACGGTATTCACCATCACTTCGTAAAGGTCTTCCACCGTCTTGATGAAGTGTGTTTGCCCGAGGATGAGGTTCGCGCCTTCGGGAATTTTCATCCGTACGCTTGCCAGTTCCATGGTTTCCTCCGCCTGCTGAAACTTATCCCATGAATGCGTCGATGTGGCACCCGGGAGGGCACGGCTTTAGCCGTGCCGAAACAGTGGCCAATACTCGGGGGTTTTAACCCCCGAGGGAAGGTGTCTCCTCCTTGTCGCTGCCTCGCCAGCATTGATCGTCCAGCTCTTAGTATCAGCAGAGAACATCGCTCTGCCCACAGGTCAGGAGCCGTGCGGGATGATGGTAGAATAAAAGGGTCGCGCCGGGATTTCTTTTCTGCAGGACTTGCCTTTCGCCTCGACGCGCCGCGTGGGGATGGGATGATCCTGAAAACCGTTCAGCAGGCCAAGCGCTTTTTCCAAATTCTGATCGGCTTCACCGTTCTGCTCGCCGGCATCGTGATGCTGGTGACGCCCGGCCCCGGTTGGGTCGCCATTTTCCTGGGGCTCGCCATCCTGGCAGGTGCCGAAATCGTCTGGGCGCGGCGCCTGCTCCACAAGTTGAAAGAGCAGGGCGGCAAGATCCGCGACGCCGTGCTGAATAACGACAGCCCGCGCGATTCCGGCTCCTCCGAAACTCGCTGAATCCGAGCGAGGCTTCGCACCCTCAACTATTGCGGCGGTCCCGGGCCGCGTCCCTGGCGCATCTGCGCCCCGGCGCCGCGGCGCGCCACCGCTTCGAGCGCCGTCTTATATTCCTCGGTGTCCCACGCCTCTTCGATTTTCGTGCGCACTTCGCCTGGAGCAACGCGCCTGTAGGTGATGCGCTCGCGGAAATCGCGGCCTTCCTTTTTCCCCTGGTGTTCGAGCACGAGTGTGTTGGCGTCGGTGAAATTGCCGCGGTAATCGCCGATTCCGCCGGTGTCGTCGAACCACCACATCCGGTACTGCTGGGCGTCGCGGTCGTAGGTCAGCACGCCCTGCGCGCGATAAGGCCCTTCCGGGCCCCGCCCCTGGTAGTTGATCATCAGGTAGAAGCCCATCAGGGGCCGCGCCACCCAATGGCCTGTCCCGGTCGCATTCTCCGCGCCGCCATAGGTAATCGCTTCATCCCACGCGCCCACCAGGAACGCCAGTCGCAAATATTCCGGCCCCGCGAGCGGGCGCTCGGCCTGCGGCGGCCCGCCAGGTGGATTGGCAAAGGGCGGCGTTTGAGGGGGCGCCTGCTGCGGCGGCGACTGCTGTGCCCCGGCCGCAATAACGACGAGACCCAGTGCCGCAACCAGCGCGCCGGATTTGAAGCTACGCATGTGGCGCATTTCGACCTCCTGCTTCATCTAACCCGCGCATCGTAGCATAGTCGCGCGAAGCCCTCCGTCGCGCCTTTCCTCTTTCCATTCGCTGAGGTTTTTGGTCTCATCGGTGTTCATCGGCGTTCTTCGGCGGTTAGATCTTTCGAGAGGCGAGAGCATGGACACTTGGCGCGGCAAATGGGCTCTGGTGACGGGCGCGAGCGCAGGCATCGGTGGGGAACTCGCTCGCATTCTCGCCGCCGGCGGCACAAACCTGGTGCTGACCGCGCGGCGCAAGGACCGCATGGAACAGCTCGCGACCGAGCTTGCGAGCCGCCACGGAATTCGTGCTGAAGTGTTCGTGGCCGACCTTGCGCAAAGCTCCGCGCCCGAGGAAATCTTCGCTTTCACCGAAGGGAAGGGAATTGCCGTCGACCTGCTCATCAACAACGCCGGTTTCGGCGCCTACGGCGAATTCTGCGAAATTCCGTTGGGCCGGCAACTCGAAATGACGCAGGTAAACGTGAGCGCCGTGGTTCACCTGACCCATCTCTACCTGCCGCAGATGATCGCTCGCCGCCGCGGCGACGTCCTCATCGTCGCGTCAACCGCCGCTTTCCAGGCCGTGCCCTACATCAGCGCGTATGCCGCCACCAAAGCCTTCGATCTGCTTTTCGCCGAAGGGCTGGCCGAAGAAATGAAGCCGTACGGAATCCGCGTCTGCGCGCTCTGCCCTGGCTCGACGCGCACCGAATTTCACCAGGTCGCGAACCAGCCCGAGCGCCTGTTGCGCTTTATCGAAACCGCGGAGAAAGTTGCCCGCGTCGGCCTCGAAGGCCTGGTCGCGGGCAAGAGCTGCGTCATCTCCGGCTTTGCGAACAACTTGAGCATTTTCGGCGAGCGCTTTGCCTCGCGCCGTCTGGTGACCCGCGCCGCCGGCCAAATGTTCAAGCCCAGATGATGGGAGTTCACTCGTCGGAAAAAAGAAAAGCGAAAATGGAAAAGGGGAAGGTCCAGAACTACAACCTACAACCTACAACCCGCCCTTCTATTCCTCGTGCCCCCGCGAGTGCGCCAGCCGCTCAATCACGGAGAGGTCTTCTAGCGTGCTCGTGTCGCCCGAGACGCCGCCCTTTTCGGCCAGCTCGCGCAGCAGGCGGCGCATGATTTTGCCGCTGCGCGTTTTCGGCAGCACGTCGGCGATGCGCACCTCCGCAGGACGTGCGATGTTGCCGATGATGCCCGCGACATGGTCGCCGAGCACCGTGCGAAGATTCGCGTCCGGCTGGACGCCCACGCGCAGCGTGACGAATGCCACGATCGCTTCACCCTTGAGGGGATCCGGCCGCGCAACGACCGCGGCCTCGGCCACGACCGGATGGCTCACCAGCGCGGATTCAATCTCCATCGTCGAGAGGCGGTGCCCGCCCACTTTGATCACGTCGTCCACTCGCCCCAGCACCCAGATGTAGCCATCGGCGTCCTGCTGCGCGGCGTCGCCGGTGAAATAGACGCCGGGGATGCGACTCCAGTAGTCCCGCTGGAATCGCTCATCGTTGCCGTAGATGGTGCGCAGCATCGAAGGCCAGGGACGCTCGATGACGAGATAGCCCGTTTCGCCGGGCTTGCACGCCTCGCCGGCCACGTTGACCACGCGGGGCACAATTCCCGGCAGCGGCCGCGTCGCCGAGCCGGGCTTGGTGGGAGTCGCCCCGGGCAGCGGCGTGATGAGGATCGAGCCGGTTTCAGTCTGCCACCACGTATCCACGATGGGGCACTGGTTCCGTCCGATAAATTCGTAGTACCACTTCCACGCCGCGGGATTGATGGATTCGCCGACGGTGCCCAGCAGTCGAATGCTCGACAGGTCGTGCTTCTCGACCCATTCCTTGCCCCACTGCATGAACGCGCGCACCGCCGTGGCCGAGCTGTAGAAGAGGGTCACCTTGTACCGCTCGACGATCTCCCAGAAGCGGTCGCGGCGTGGATGATCCGGTGCGCCTTCGTACATCACCACGCTGGCGCCGTTCGAAAGCGGCCCGTAGACGATGTAAGTGTGCCCGGTCACCCAGCCGATGTCGGCGGTGCACCAGTAGATGTCGTCCTCGCGTAGATCGAACACCAGCCGCGTGCTCCACGTGCCCTGCACCAGGTAGCCGCCGGAAGTGTGCAGCACGCCTTTCGGCTTGCCGGTGGTGCCGCTGGTGTAGAGGATGAACAGCGGATGCTCGGAATCGAACGGCTCTGCGGCGCATTCCTCCGAAGCCTGCTCCAGCAGTTCGTGCCACCACAGGTCGCGGCCCTCCACCCAGTTCACGGATTCGCCGCTGCGTCGCACGATGATGGCTTTTTCGATCGACGGGCATTTTTCGAGCGCGGCGTCGGCCGCTTCCTTCAGCGGAACCAGCTTGCCGCGGCGATAGCCGCCGTCGGCGGTAATCAACAGTTTCGACTTCGCATCGTTGATGCGGTCGGCGAGTGCCGGCGCGCTGAACCCCCCGAACACCACCGAGTGCACCGCGCCGATTCGCGCGCAGGCCAGCATGGCGATGGGCAGCGCGGGAATCAGCGGCAAGTAGATGGCGACCGTGTCGCCCGCCTTCACGCCGAGTTCAATCAGCGCGTTCGCGCAACGGCAGACCTGCTCGTGCAACTCGCTGTAGGTGTACTCCAGCGTTTTACCGTCTTCGGCTTCCCACATCAGCGCGGGTTTGTTGCCGCGGGATTGCAGATGCCGGTCCAGGCAGTTGTAGCTGACGTTCAGTTTGCCTCCGACAAACCACTTCGCATGCGGCAGATCCCATTCCAGCGTTTTTTGCGGGCTCTCGAACCAGTCCACCAGTTCCGCTTGCTCGGCCCAGAAGCCTTCTGGGTTGTCGAGCGCGCGCTGATACATCGCCTGGTAGTCATCAAACGAGTTGACGCGCGCCCGCCTGGCGAATTCCTCCGGCGGCGGGATCGGTTTTTCGTTCAGGATTTTCGGGTCAAACTCCGTCATCGTGCCTCCGCCGTGGACGCTGATTTGTCGAGCGCGCGATGTGCCCGCTCATTCCCTGGCGCCGCGGGAAGCCCTAAGGTACGGAAGGGAAGCTCTCGGGTCAAGGCGGGAAATTCTGCTAGAATCCGGCCATCCTGCAGAGGTCCGGAGTCAGCGCCGCGATGACCGCAGACGAATGGATTGAGCGGCTTCACGTCGAAGGTTTCCGCAACGTCTACGATTGGCACGACCCGCCGGATGCCGAGTATCCCGACCACTCCCACCTTTGCCTGACCGCGCACATCATCCTGGAAGGCGAGATGAGCGTGACCCTGGCCGGGAAGACCCGCACCTACCGCGCTGGCGAGCGCTTCGACGTCCCCGCCGAAGCTGTCCATTCCGCCCGGATGGGCCCCGCCGGCTGCCGCTACTTGGTCGCCGAGAAGTAACTTGGAGTGCGGGAGCTTGCTTGTCCCGAGCGAAGTCGAGGGGCTCCCGCCTTGCTGTGGGCGCAGCTTGCTGCGCCCTCTCCTCTGTTCGGTTCGTGCCACGAACTGCAGCCTCCAACTACCCAGGATCTGCCGTGGGATCGGCAGGGAGCATCTTGGAGTGCGGCGGCTTGCCGCCGCCTTGCCTTTGGCGCAGCTTGCTGCGCCTTCTGTTTTCCTGCATGCTTGCCTCAGCATGCGCGACTGGGCTCACAGTCCTGTCCATTGTTTGGCCGAAGCCGGCACCTACATGGTGACGGCTGGCACGTACGGCAAAGCCCCCTTGTTCCGCTCTTGGAAGCGGTTGGATTTTCTTTGCGAAGAACTGATGGCGGTCGCGGAACGGTACAACTGGCAATTGCAGGCTTGGGCGGTGTTTCCCAACCACTACCATTTCGTCGCGCTGAACGAACTCGGCGGAAATTCTTTGCGACAACTGATTCGACATCTGCACTCGGTCACTGCACGCGAGGTGAATCGATGGGAGAACACCTCCGGTAGGAAAGTCTGGTTCGAATACTGGGAGACACTTCTGACCTATGAGCGGTCGTTCCTCGCCCGGCTCAGCTACGTTCATCGGAACCCAGTTCATCACGGCCTCGTACGGGTAGCATCCCGTTATCCCTGGTGCTCGGCGGGCTGGTTTGAAAGAAGGGCAGACCGTTCCTTTTTCCGAACGGTGATGAACTTCACTGGCAAAGGTGTGAAGGTGCCGGACGAATTCGCTGTCGCGCCGGACGAAGTCTGGTGAGATTCAGCCGGCGGCAAGCCGCCGGACTGGCAAGGCGGGAGCAAGCTCCCGCACTCCAAGGTACTTCAGTCGGAACAGAGGGTGACATCCGGCGAGGCAACATGGGGATTGACGTGGAGTGCGGGAGCTTGCTCCCGCCTTGCTTTGGGCGCAGCTTGCTGCGCCCTCCGCCTCGCCTGATTCCAACCACACAATGACTCGACGGGCCGGCAGGCTGGCGCCCTGGAAATGGAACCAGGCTGCAATTCTGCCTCCCGTCCGTCTTGACATCGCGGACGCGGGAGAGTATCCGTAACCTATTCATTGTCCTTTTTCCGGCCCTGATACCTGAGGTTTGCGGGGAGAGTTCCATATGAAAATGCATCGCGTATCCCGCGCCGCCGTGATCTTTTTGTTGCTGGCAGTGATGTGGGCCGGAGGTCGTGCGCGGGCCCAATCGGACCCCGGCACGGATGGTCGCACCCCTGTCCCCGGCCCGCTGACGCGCTTGATGGATCTCTCCCTGTCGAGCGTCAGCAAGGAATCGCCGGGCGCGCTCCGCGGCGGCGACGTGGCCGCGCGCTGCGCCGACGAGATGCAGGCGGCACGCAGCTACCGCTCGTGGCTCGTCAAGCGCGATTTCTCGCAGGCCTACCTGAAGGACAGTGAATTCGCCTATGTCGAGTGGGAATTCGACTTTGTGGCCCCCGACCGTTTCCGCGTCCACCAGGTCATCCGCGAAAAACCGCCTCTCGGCGAAATGACCGACGAGCGCATCAGCGTCGGCACGAAACACTACATCAACCCCAAAGCTTGGACGCTCGCCGACGAAGGAATGGCCGGCGATTTCGTCCAGGTGGACCGCTCCCTCCGCCCCGAAAAATTCCTCGAAATCCTCCGCTCGGGCAAGCTGGATTCAACCACGGCGGTGCGCGTCGGCGCGCCAAACGAATCGGGGCCAGCGCAGCGGTTTGTCGTGCTGGAATACGAGAACGTCCGTCTGGGGGACTACCCGATTCTTTTCGAAGTCGAAGGCATGACCGCGCGGGCGCGGCTTTGGATCGATGCAGATACCAACCTGCTCGCCAAAGGGGAATTGATTTTCAAGGGAAAGAACGCCGGCAACAAGCAGATTGAGATTAGCTTCGAGCAGGTGTTCGCCGATTACAACTCATCCCTCTCCATCGACGTTCCCTCGCGCGCCCCCCGCCCACCGAAATAATGTGACCCTGTAGCCCGCCTCTTTAGAGGCGGGGCTGTCCTCTGTGTTCATCGGCGTCCATCGGCGGTTCAAGCTTCTCTGTGCGGTTGTAGCGGCGGGCTTTACGCCCGCCAGTTGTGGCAGCCCTGCGGCGGCTACGAGCCAATCGCCCGGTCGAGCAATTCCACCACGTGGAGGACTTCCTGGTTGGTGTTGTGCAGCGCCACGCCCGCGCGGAGTTGCAGGATGCAGCCCGGATTCGCGGTGACGATGGCTTGTGCGCCGCTCGCGCGGGCATAGCCCATTTTTTCAGCGAGCAGTTCCATCGAAGTTTGCGACTCAATCACATTGTAGACGCCCGCAGAGCCGCAGCATTGGTCGGCCCAGGCCATTTCCACCAGCTCGACGCCTGGCACCGAGCGGATCAGCTTGCGCGGCGCGTCCTTGATGCGCTGGCCGTGGGCCAGGTGGCAGGAATCCTGGTAGGTGACGCGCAGCTTCATCTCGCCGAGCGGCGCGGATAATCCCAGCGTCGCCAGAAATTCGGTGACGTCTCGCATCTTCTTGCGAAACGTTTCGGCCTGTTCGTGCTCGGGCGTACCGGCAGGGAAGAGCAGTTCATATTCTTTCAGTGTCGAGCCGCAACCCGCCGCATTGGTGACAACCGCGTCGAAATCTTCCCGCAAAAATATCTCCAGATTCTTGCGGGCAAGGTCGCGGGCGATGTCGCGCACGCCCGCGTGCACGGGCAGCGCGCCGCAGCAAAGCTGCCCGTCCGGCACAACGACTTCGCAGCCGTTGGCCGTGAGGACGCGAATCGTCGCTTCGTTCAGTTTCGCAAAAGTGACCTGCGCCAGGCACCCGGCGAACAGCGCCACGCGCGCACGCCGCGGGCCCCGCGCGGGGAACGTTTTGCCGAGGCTGGAAAAGAAGAACTCGTCGTCAATCCGCGGCAGGAACTGCTCGGCCCTGCTCAGTCCCAGCAGCCGCAGCACGCGCGTCTTGCGCGCGAGGGTTTGCAGCCCTGAGCGCTGATAAAAGCGGATGAGCCGCGCCGCCGTGGCGATGAGCTTCGGAGACGCCAGCAGCTTGCGGAAAGCGAAATCGCGCGCCAGCCGCGAGAATAACGGCCGCGGATAGTGCCGCTCGATTTGCGCCCGCGCCGCCTCGACCAGCTTGCCGTATTCAACTCCCGAAGGGCACGCTGTCTCACACGCTCGGCAATCCAGGCAGCGGTCGATGTGCGTGACGAACACGTCGCCCAGTTTCAGCCGGCCCTCTTCGACCAGCAGCATCTGCCGGATGCGTCCGCGCGGCGAGTCGGCTTCCATCCCCCACAGCCGGTACGTCGGGCAATTGTTCAGGCACAGCCCGCAGTGGACGCATCGGCCGTAGTCTTCCCACTGCGGCTTGTCGGCAGCGGCATATTCGGCCTCGGCTGGCTTGGCGGCCTCGGGCATCGCGTCAGAGGCCTCCCACGTACCGGCCCGGGTTGAGGATGTTCTGCGGGTCGAAGGTCTGCTTCATTTTCACCAGCAAGGAATGATCGCGCCGCGGCGGCCCCCAGACGTTGATGCGGCGTTTCAGCTCCGTCGGGCACCAGGGAATCGTGACGTGCTCGGCCAGTCCCGCGCCAACCTCGAAGACGGGCGTCACGGCATCAGCCAGTTGCTGGAGTCCTTCCGGTCCGGGTTTCGTCGGCAGCAGCGCCACGTAAGTCAGGCCCGCGCCCCGGACCAGCGTCACCAGCGGCAGGCTGTGGCGTTCCAGTGTGAGCCGCAGCGTGTTCAGGACGCGGCCGAGCTGCGAGCTGAGCGCGCCGATTTTGAAAATCGTCGCCAGGGGCGAAGTTTCGAGCAGCATCGGGAAGCACTCACGCAGCCGGCCCCACAGCAGCGGGCGGTCGGTATCGTCGAGCACGGCCGTGTTCGTGGCGCACGATTCCGCGGCCAAGCGTGTCAGTTCCGTCGCGTAGCGCTCGAGCACCGGCTCGCGCCCACCGAAGCCCGCCGTGAGCGTCCACTCCGAAGTGGAAAGCCACGTTCCGACTGGGCCCAGCGCCTCGCCCAGCGTGGTCGGTGCCTGGCAATGAAAAATCTGCGCCAGCGCGGGGCTCAGAACTTCCAGCGTCAGCGGCTGGAGCGGCGATTCCAGCACGCGCTTGCGCATCTCCAGTGCCGCTTCGAAGTTTGGAAACGCCGCGACAAAGCCGCAGCTGGCCGGCGGAAGAGGAAACGTCTTGAAATTGACGCGCGTGATGACCCCCAGCGTGCCCAGCGCGCCGATCATCAGCTTGTGCAGGTCGTAGCCCGCGACATTCTTCACCACGCGCCCGCCGCTTTTCGTCAGCACGCCTGCGCCGGTCACGAACTCGATGCCCAGCACATAATCGCGCGCCGTCCCGTAGAACTGTCGCAGCGGCGAATCCACACCGGTGGCGATTGTGCCGCCGATGGTAGTCTGGCGCGTGAACGGCACCGCAAGCGGGAGAAATTGTTTGTGCTCAGCGAGCATCGGTGTCAGTTCGGCTAGGCGCAGGCCCACTTCCACGCTGAGCGTCAGGTCGTTGGGATCGTAGGCGATCACGCGGTTGAGGCCGGTCATATCGAGCGCGAGGTCATAACGCGTCGGCGGCATCCCGATGCCGAGCTTGGTGCGGCCCCCCACGGGCACGACGCCTAGTTTTTCCGCCGCGGCAAAGCGCACCACTTCGGCGACCCCTTCGGCCGTCGCAGGGCGCACCACCGCCGCGGGCTGCATTCCGTCCACGCGAAAAGCCTCGAGCTGCGCGGAGTCAGTCGAAACGGACGCGCCGCCCGCGACTCCGCGGAGGCGTTCGAGCGTGGTGGTTGAGGCGGGGCTCATGCGCTGGCGTCGGATGCCGAAACGGGCAAGGGCCGAATACGCATTTCGCCGCAGCCCTTGCCGAAGGGAAAAATCTTGCCGGGGTTGAGCAGCCCGGCGGGGTTGAACGCGTCGCGCACGCTGCGCATCGCGTCGAGGTCGGCCTCGGTGAACATCAGCTGCATCAAGGCGTCTTTTTCCATTCCCACGCCGTGCTCGCCGGTGATGGCGCCGCCCATGTCGAGGCAAAGCGTGATGATTTCGGTGGCCGTTTCCACCGCGCGCTCGAACTGTTGTTTGTCGCGCGCGTCGAACAGAATGATGGGGTGCAGGTTGCCGTCGCCCGCGTGGAAGACGTTGCCGATGTCGAACCCGTGCGCGCGTCCGATTTCGTCGATGCGCCGCAGCGTTTCCGGCAGCTTGGTGCGCGGGATGACGCCGTCCTGGACGTAGTTCGACGGCGCCAGCCGTCCCAGCGCGCCGAAAGCGTTCTTGCGGCCTTTCCAGAGCAGCTCGCGCTCGGCCGCATCGCGCGCCACGCGCACCTCGCGCGCTCTGTGCCGGCGACACACGTCCGCGATGTCTTCGGCCTGCCCTTCCACCGCCTCGCGCAAACCTTCCACTTCAATCAGCAGCACTGCGGCGCAATCGAGCGGGAATCCCGCGTGAACATAAGCCTCCACCGCCCGCAACGTCTTCCCGTCAAGCATCTCGCACGCCGACGGCGTAATTCCGCAGGCGGTGATTTCCGCAACGGTTTCGGTCGCATCGTCCACGGTCTCGTAGATGGCCAGCAGCGTCTTCACCGCCTCGGGCAGGCGCGTCAGCTTCACGGTAATTTCGGTGATGAGCGCGAGCGTGCCTTCCGAACCGACTAGCAGCCCGGTCAGATCGTAGCCGGGGGCCTCCACGCACGACGAGCCGATACGCACCACTTCCCCCGAAGGCATCACCAGTTCGAGCCCGGTGATGTGATTGACGGTGACGCCGTAGGCCAGCGTGTGCGGCCCGCCGGCGTTTTCGGCGACGTTGCCGCCGATCGTGCACGCGCGCTGGCTCGACGGGTCCGGCGCAAAATAAAGCCCCGCATGTTCCACCGCTCGCGTCAAGTCCAGATTGACCACGCCCGGTTGCACCACCGCCCGCTGGTTCTCCAGGTCGATCGAGAGGATGCGGTTCATCCGCGAAAAGACGATGCAGATGCCGCCCTTGCGCGCCAGCGCGCCGCCGGAAAGCCCCGTGCCCGCGCCGCGCCCCACGAGGGGCACGTTGTGCTGGTTGGCCAGCCGCACGATGCCCACGACGTGCTCGGTGGTCCGCGGGAAAACCACGCAATCCGGCCGCGCCACTTCGACCGAGCCGTCGTACTCGTACATCAGCAGGTCTTCGGGTGCGCTGAGGACGGCCTGCTTGCCGAGGAGTTTTTCCAGCTCGCGGATGACTTGGCGTTCCATCGCGGTTCCTGCGTGTCTCCCGGCCACTATAATCGGGCGGTTTGGACGACGCAAGGAGGAGAGGTGGCTTCGCTGAGGTCCGTGTTCTCTTGGCCCCGGTTTTAGCCCCGTAGGGGCGACTGAACTTAGCCCAGCGCGCCTGCCCGCCGTAGCCTTGGCGGAGGCGGGTCAGCGCTGGGTGAAGCGACAGCGCGAAGCGCCTGCCTCGCTGCCGCAGGCTTTTTCTTCAGTGCAGCCGAAAGGCTGCGGCCTGCCCCGACGCTTTCTGTCGGGGAGGCTCCGTCCGGAGCAGCAATTCATGGGAGTCAACAGAGCCACCAACTTATCTGCTTACCTTCTTTACTTCCTAATTCGCTTGTGTTACTCAGCGTAATTCGCCCGCGCTCGACGAGGAACCTGAATGCCCAAGCCCAAAGTATTGGCGACGCACCCGCTGTTTGCGCCGGCGCGCAAGCTGCTGGACGCGCAATTCGAAGTCGAATACTGGCAGGATCCGGGACGTCCGTCGCGCGATGTCCTGCTGAAGCGCGTGGCCGGGAAAGATGCGCTCGTCTGCCTGCTCACGGAAAAAGTGGACGACGAACTGCTGGCCGCGGCGCCGAAACTGCGCATCGCCGCGAATGTCGCCGTCGGCTTCGATAACATCGACGTAAGCGCCTGCACGCGCCGCAAAGTGGCCGCCACGAACACCCCGGGCGTGCTCGACGAAACCACCGCCGATTTCACCTGGACATTGCTGATGGCCATCGCCCGCCGCCTGCGTGAGGGCGAGCAACTGGCGCGCTCGGGCCAGTGGCCGGGCTGGAACCTGGACCAACTCTGCGGCGCGGATGTCTGGGGCAAAACGCTGGGCCTGCTCGGCTTCGGGCGCATCGGTCGCGCGGTGGCGCGCCGCGCCGGCGGCTTCAAGATGCGCGTGATCTATCACGACGCCGTGCGCGCGCCGGAAGATTCCGAGAAGAAGTACAACGTCACCTTCGTGCCGATGGATCAAATCCTTGCGGAGGCCGACTTTCTCTCCGTGCACGTGCCGCTGCTGCCGGAAACGCGCCACCTGCTTTCTACCGTGCAATTCGCGAAGATGAAAAAAACGGCCTTTGTGATCAACACTTCGCGTGGGCCGGTGGTGGATGAAGCGGCGCTGGTCGCGGCGCTCGAAGCGCGCGAGATCGCCGGCGCGGCGCTGGACGTCTACGAGAACGAGCCGAAGATTCATCCCGGCCTCGTCCAGCGCAACGACGTCATCCTCGCGCCCCACATCGCCAGCGCTTCGATTGAAACGCGCACGATGATGGCGGTGATGGCTGCGGAAAATGTTCTGGCACTGTTCGGTGGAAAGCGCCCGCCGAACATCCTGAACCCCGAGATTTTGAGCTAGTGCCGTTCCAACCTGTTGCACCTAAGAGGTACCTGTCGTAGGGGCGCTGCTTGCCCGCCCAACCTGCGCCCCGGCGTTGCGGATCTAGGCCGAAACAGTTGGAACGGCACGAGAGCGCGGAGGACGCCATGGCGCTCGTGACGCGCGACAATCCGAAGCTCACTCTGGAAGGCGCTCGTGCCGTCGTGGCTGCGGCCGAGCGCCGCGCCGTCGAAATCGGCGTGCCCATGAACATCGCCGTCGTGGACGATGGCGGGCATCTGCTCGCGTTCATCCGCATGGACGGCGCCAAGCTTTCCTCCGTGCAGATCGCCATGAACAAAGCAGAGGCCGCGGCGATTCGCCGCCAGCCCTCGGGTCCCGCGATGTCCGGCGACCAGCCCAATGTGATGCTTTCTCTGGGTCTAGCCATCGGCAGCCACGCGCGCCAGACGCCCATCCGCGGCGGACTGCCCTTGATGGTCGATGGAAAATGTGTGGGCGCGATCGGCATCAGCAACGGCACCGAAGAGCAGGACGTTGATGTGGCGCGCGCTGGCGTCACCGCCCTCGAAAAAGCCTGAGCCGGAGGAATCGGAGTCGCGCTCGGCGAACAGTTTCATATAGGTTGGCTTGTGTGAGGGGTTGTAGCGGCGCAGCATGCTGCGCCCGTTTTGCCCTGGCGGGTGCGACTTATTTCGGAGCCGCCAATCTGCACTTCCAATGTCCGACCTGAAACAAATCGCGCGCGAGATCTTCCAGCGCACTCTTTCCTCGATCGACATCCCCGCGACGCTCGAGCGCAAGCTCGACCGCAGCGGCTCGCGCATCCGTTGCGGGGACGCGCAAATTGATTTGAAGGAATATGAACGCATCGTCACCATCGCGTTCGGCAAAGCCGCCTACGCGATGGCGTCAGGCTTGCGCTGCGTGCTCGAACCGGACTTCGCGACCGGCGGCATTCTGGTGGTTCCCTCCGCGCCGCCGAGCCCGCTCCCGAGGTTTGAAACCTTTCTGGCTGGGCACCCCGTGCCGACACCCGCCAGCCTCGCCGCGGCCGGGGCCATTCTCAAATTGCTCGCAACGTGCGATGAAAAAGCGCTCGTCTTTTTCCTGATTTCCGGCGGCGCTTCGGCGCTGGTCGAAAAGCCGCTCTATCCGGACGTGTCGCTCGAAGACGTGCAGGCCCTGAATCGCACCTTGGTCACCTGCGGCGCCCCGATTGACGAAATCAACGCCGTGCGCAAGCACCTGTCCGCGGTGAAGGGCGGGCGCATGGCTGCGGCAGCTCCTCGTGCGATGAAGATTACGCTCGGCGTGAGCGACGTGCCCGAAGGCCGCGAGTCGGCGCTCGGCTCGGGCCCGACGCTGCCTGACCCGACCACTGTGCAGGATGCGTTGCGCGTGATTCAGAACTACGAACTGACGGAAAAACTGCCCGCATCAGTCCGCGCGAAATTCGACCCGCGCGGGCCCATCCCCGAAACGCCGAAAGCTGGCGAGCCGGCCTTCGCGCGCGCTCATTTCCAGTTGCTGCTGGGAATGCACGACCTGTTCCACCACGCGCATCAGTGGGCCGAAACTGCAGGCTGCGTCACCATCTGCGACAACGCCACCGACGACTGGCCCCTCCAGCAGGCGGCCGATTTTCTCCTCGACCAGCTGGCGCAGTTGAAAGCCGCGAACCCGACGCGCAGCGTCGCCGTGATTGCCGACGGGGAATTGAGCAGCCCCGTGACCGGCGACGGCGTCGGCGGCCGCAATTCGGCGTTTGCGCTGGAGTGTGTGAAGAAGATTGCGGGTAAGCCGATTGCCGTGCTCAGCGCGGGCACTGACGGTGTCGATGGCAACAGTCCCGCCGCGGGCGCCGTCGCCGATGGTCAAACGCTTGACCGCGCGCGTGCCGCGGGGCTCGACCCGCGCCATTTCTTCCGCCGCAGCGATGCCTACTCATTTTTCAAACGATTGGGCGACACAATCGAGACCGGCCCCACCGGAAACAATCTCCGCGATCTCCGGATCCTGCTAAGCAAGTAAAGACTGTCAGGACCAGGTTGTCATTCCGAAGACTCCGTCCGCTCAGCTTGATGGCGGACGGACGACGAGGAATCTGCACTTTTCTTGGCTTGTCACTCGCCGCAGCGAGCGCCCCTACTTTTTCTCGCCGATGCGTTCTTCGAGCTTCTTCAGGCGTTCCTTGATTTCCTCTGTATCCTTTTGCAGCTTCTCGATGGCCTGCAGAATTTGCTGATTGGTTGGCCCCGCGCCTTCCGCCTTCGCCGGTCCCGGCGACGGTGCCGCTCCCCCAGGAGCGCCGGGCTGCGCGCCCGCGGGCCGCGGCTTCAAACGCACCACCTGCCCGCGGATAAAGTCGGCCATTCCTTCGCCGACGCTAGGATCGGCGGCAAGTTTTTCAAGCGGCGCGATGGCGTCTTGGTCTCCGCGTTCGACCAGCGCGAAAACCGTATTGAATCGCAAATTCTGGTACGGCTCCTCGAGGAAGCCCACCAGCCTTCGTGTGATTTCCTTGTCATTTTTCGCCAGGCGTCCCAGGCTGAAGATCGCCGCAGCGCGTACGCTGACCGGCTTGCCGGTTGCCGACCACTCGACCATGAGTGGCACCGCGCGGTCGTCACCGAGTCCTCCCAGCGCCCGCAGGGCCGCGATGCGCAGCCGGTCGTCGGGAGATTCCGTCCGCACTGCCTGCTGGAGCAACTCGAACGCACTCGGCGCCTTCTGCTGCGCCAGTGCGCCGAGCGCGGCCGTGCGCACGTCGTAGGTCTTGTCTTCGCGGTAGATTTTCTCCAGCGTTCCCACCACGCTCGCGTCGTCTTTGAACGCGCCCATCAAGCTGACCGCCACGCGCCGCACCCAGGGCTCCTTTTCGCCCAGCGAAGCGAGAATCTGTTTTTGCGCCGCGGGGCCCCCGATGTGTCCTAACGCGCGCAGTGCTTCCGACCGGACCGCCCAGAACCCGTCGCCCTGCGCCGCCGCGCCAAGCGCGGCTACGACTTCCTCATTGCCCTTGATTTCGCCGAGTCCGCGCACCGCATCCAGCCGGTCGGGAACGGCGCTGGCGTTCCGCACCTGGTAGACCAATTCCTGCCATTCTTTTTTGAAATCGAGCGACTTCAGAATCATGTCGCCCTTATCGAACAAAACCATCAGCGGCCGCGCATCGGCAGGCAAGGTGAACGTCTCTTCCGCCTTCGAGACGCTGATGCGGTGGCTTTTCGCGCCCTGCGCCGTGGTGATTTCCACTTCCACCGGCACCCGGAACAGGTGGACGTCGCCTTCCACTTTCTGCGTCTGTTTCACGGTGAGCTTCACCTGCTTCGCCGTGTCGTCGTAGGTGTAGCTGACCTGAAATTTCGGCGCGCCCGCGCCGTAGATCCACTGGTCGAAAAAGAGATCCACATTCTTTCCGGTGGCTTCTTCAATCGCTCGGATTACGTCGGCGGTCACCGCGGTCTGGTAGCGGTTTTTCTCGAGGAAAAGTTTCACGCTTCGGGTGAAGTCGGCGGCGCCGAGTTCTCGCCGGAGCATTTCGATCACCAGGCCGGCCTTGGTATAGACGTTGCCGCTGTTCTCGTTGCTGTCGGTGAAATCGTGGCGCACGATGGGCTTCCCATAAAGCGCCGATCCGCGCATCCAGAGGTTGCTCGACTGCCAGAAATCGTAGGCCGCCGCGTCGGGCCCAAAGCGTTTTTCATCCCACAGATATTCGGCGTGCGTGGCGAACCCTTCGTTGATCCACAGATGGCCCCAGTCCTTGCAGGTGACCAGGTCGCCGAACCACTGGTGTGCCATCTCGTGAACGATCAGGCCGTCCGCGCCTTCGCGCGACTCCTGCACAAACTCCGGGGGCAGGAGCGTACCAGCGGTCAGCGTCGTCGCGCTGGTGTGTTCCATTCCGCCGAAATGTTCCTCGACGGCTACCTGCGCGTATTTGTCCCACGGATACGCGACGCCGTACTTCTCGCTCAGCAGGTCGAGCATGGCGCGCGTCCGCGCGAAGGTCGGCGTGATGCGGTCCTTCTCGCCCCGCGGCACGTAGTAGGTGACCGGCCGGTTCCTCCAACTCTCCTGGACCTCCTCGAGTTCCCCTGCAACGAGCGAGATGAGGTACGTCGAGTGCGGCTGCGACTGCTTCCAGTCCCACGTCTTTGTCCCGTCCGGGTTGTTTTTCACGCCCAGCAACGTACCGTTGGAAACGGTCAGCCAGTGCTTCGGCACCGTCGCAATCATCTCCGACGTGGTTTTGTCGTTCGGATAGTCGTAAATGGGAATCAGGTAGCGGATTTCTTCTGCCTCGCCCTGCGTCCACAGGTGCGCCGGCCGGTTCGGATAATTCTTGTCCGGGAGGATGAACACCACGCCTTTTTTCGGCGTGCCTTCATAGCGGATGTCCACGTCGATCTTTTCGCCGGCGCATGGCGCCTTGTCGAGGTTCACAATCAGCTTCGTCGCCGTCGTTTCGTATTTGGCCGGGCGTCCTGCGACCCTGACGCTCAGGATTTTCAAATCGACCGAGTCGAATTCCAGTTGCGTCAGGCCGTTGCGCAGGGGTGCGAGCGTGTGGGTGACCTCGCCCATCACCCGCTTGTGCTCCAGGTCGAAGCGCAACTGGATGCGCGCGTTCTGCAAATCATAGGTGCGCGTGCGCGCATAGGGTTCGTCAGCTAGCGCGGCGGGCGCGGCGACAAGTACGAACACCAGCAGCACGGCCAGCGCGAAACGCGAAAACGAACACACACGCACAATTCGGCGCGGCAACTCTGAGCGATCCATTTCATCCTCCTTGATTCCCGACACCTACCGGGACGCACCAAACCTGTTAGACGTTGGCAAAGGGAATTCGGCTGCGCTCACAGCAGGCTCTTCACCCACCCGCCATCCACGGCGATCGTCGCGCCATTGATGTACGCGGCGCGCTCCGACGCCAGAAAAGCCACCAGCGCGGCGAACTCTTCCGGACGGGCCAGCCGTCCCATCGGCACCTGCGAGCTCCAGCGCTCCAGGATTTTTTCGCGGGCGACTCCGGCGTCCGCGGCCATCTGGTCAGCCAGCTCGTCCAGGCGCTCGGTGAGTGTGTAGCCGGGGCAGACGTTGTTCACGGTGATGCCGTCGGCGCCATATTCGTTCGCCAGCGTCCGCGCCAGTCCGGTGACCGCTGCCCGCAGCGAATTCGACAGCAGCAGCCCGTCAATCGGCTGCTTCACCGAAACCGACGTGATGGTCAGCAAGCGCCCCCAGCGGTTCTTGCGCATTCGCGGCAGCACTTCGCGCGCAAAATAGACCGCGCTCAGCAGCGTCAGCTCCACCGCCGCGCGCCATTCTTCCACCGAAATCTCCGCAAACTTTTTCGCGGGCGGCCCGCCCGCGTTGGTCACGCAGATGTCCACGCGCCCGAAGCGCTTCTCGACCGCGTCCACAAAATTGCGCACCGCGCTGTAGTCGGTGACGTCCAGCGCCTGGCAAAAAACTTCGCGGCCGGTCTCCTTGCGGATGCCGGCCGCCGCCTCTTCCAGATTCGCCGCCGAGCGCGCGCAGATGGCGACCTCGGCGCCTTCGCGAGCCAATTCGGTGGCCACCGCGCGCCCCAGGCCTTTGCTGGCGGCGGCGACAATGGCTACGCGTCCCTTCAGTCCCAGGTCCATGGTTGCGTCCCTACTTTCTCAGGTAAGCATCGTCTTTCTGGATCCAGTCTTCGCGCCGCGGCGCGAAGAAGTCGAGCACCCAGGTGTCTTCGAGCGCCAGTGCGGCATGGACCACGTTCGCCGGGATGGGCAGAACTTCTCCCGCGCGGACGACCAGCTCGCCGTCATCGAACTTGAATTGCAGCGCGCCGCTCAAGACCGTCGTGTACTGCTCGTTCGTGTGCGCGTGGTGCGGGACGACCGCCCCGCGCGCCAGAAAGAACCGCGCCAGCGTCGCGTTTTTGCCGTTGATCATCTGGCGGTTCATGCGTTCGTTCAATTTTTCCGTAGGTATTTTGTCCCACGCGAGTGCCTGCATGCTTTCACCTCCCAAACTGTAGGGAGAACATCCTCAGCCGAAAGTCCGGCCGCGTCAATCGGGATTTGGATTTGCACCGCCGCTCGCCGTCCACTAAGATTTAGGCTTGGTAGACCGAGGAGCAGGCATGGCGGCAGGCACAAATCTGAGCGGTGGGTTGCGACTCTTCTACGTGGTGGTGGGTGCAGCATTGATGGCTTGGGGTTTCTACGGCACGAGTGGCGGTTGGTTGCGCACCGTGCTGGCAATCGTCGGCGCAATCATTCTCCTTTCGGGTCTGATTGCATTTTGCCCGATCCGCAAGATGCTTGGCTTGGACGGTGAGAACCAGAAGCGATGAGCCAGCCAGGAATTTGGTGTCTCGGTCTTCGGCGAGGCCGCGCGCAGCCGGTGTGAACTGATCTGGGGCGGCGCCCTTCTGGTATGCTCGGCACACGATCGGGTCGGTTCCTCGCCGAGTCCCGGAACCGGAAGTTTTCGGAGGTTGACATGAGACGCTTCATCGTTGGGCTGCTGCTGGTGCTCGCCGCGGCAGCGCCCCTGTGCGCGCAGATCGGCAAACAGGTACTGATCATGGTGGGCACGTCTGAAGACAAAGCGCTGACGGAGATCAACCGCACCAGCGACCCCGCGCAGAAGCTCCAGCTCATCGAAAAGTTCTACGCCGATTTCGGCAAGGGCGACACGGCGCTGGTGGCCTACGACCTGTTCATGAACTACTACCTGAACGCGAAGGACTTCGACAAGGTCCTCGAATACGGCGAGAAATCGCTGGCCCTCGACCCGGACAATTTCAACGCCGCGGTCACCATGTTCCGCGCCGCCCAGGAAAAACGCGATGCGGACAAGATGTTCGACCTCGGCAAGCGAATCACCGCCATCATCGCGCGTTACAAGATACTCCCCGCGCCGGAGGGCTACGACGCGGACCCGTGGAATGCCGTCAAAGCCGCCGCGCTGGAAAAGGCGGAGCCGAACGTCAACTACGTGGAGTACACGCTGTTCAACCTCGGTTTTCAGGCGCAGGATCAGGCCCAAAAGATCGCCTACCTCGAACGTTTCGCCACCGGGTTCCCCGATTCCCAGTACACGGGCTACGCCGAAGGCCAGCTCGCCGCCGTCTACCAGTTGACGCAGGAATATCCGAAGATGCTGGCGAATGCGCAGAAAGTTCTTGCGCGCGATCCCGACAACGTGAACATGCTCCTGTTGCTCGCCGACTACTACAGCGAAAAAGGTGAGGAGCTCGACAAGGCCGAACAATATGTCAGACAAGTGATCGACCTGCTGAACAAAGCGGAGAAACCGGCCGAGCTCTCGGACGAACAGTGGCAGAAACAGAAGTCGCTGCAACTGGGCGTTGCCCAGTCGGCGCTCGGGCAGGTGCTGATTAACCGCGACAAATTGCAGGACGCGCTCGACGCTTTCACCGCCGCCAAAGAACTGCTGCGCGACAACCAGATCACCTACGCCCGCAACCTTTACCGCCTCGGCTTCACCCTGGCGAAGATGAAGCGCCCTGCGGACGCGCGCACGGTCCTCACCGAAGCCGTTTCCATCGACAGCCCCTACAAAGCGCTCGCGCAGGATATGCTCGACCGCCTCGGCCCCGCCCGTCCTGCCAAGAAGCGGCCCTCAACGCCTTGATTCACAGAGTGCGAGCCGCTCCACCATCGGGAGGGCACGTCCCGAACCTTCGGGGTTAGCCGTGCCGCAAGACTTGCCCGAGCAGGGGGCTTTAGCCCCTGAGGTCGAGGTGCTTCACACTCGAGTGCTCCGAGACGCGTGGGATCGATTTCGGATCCGGCCTTGAGATTGACGCGGCACGAGACTCTTGGCCGGTTCGTTATATACTCGCTCCCTGCGACCAAATGAAAACTCCGGAGAAGAAAACGTGAGCCTTCGACGTGTGCTTCCTGTCTCCCTTGCTTTTGTGCTGGCCGTGCTTGTAGCCGCACCTCCGCTCCCAGCCCAGCAGGTTGACCCCGGTTTCTACAGCGGAATGCGCTGGCGTTTGCTCGGCCCCTTCCGTGGCGGCCGCGCCGACGACGCGACCGGTGTGCCCGGTCAGCCCGAAGTGTTTTACTTCGGCTCGGTCGGCGGCGGCGTCTGGAAAACGGAAAACGCCGGTCGCACTTGGACACCCATTTTCGACGACCAGCCCATCGGCTCGATCGGCGCGATTGCCGTGGCGCCCTCGGACCCGAACGTCGTCTACGTAGGCTCCGGCGAAGCCGACATGCGCTCGCA
>Ga0315268_10000856_pt1 | contig 35536 bp, 30 predicted proteins | sample C1_top_MG_FD_204535 | JGI IMG/M metagenome (GOLD analysis project Ga0315268, IMG submission 204535) | Sediment microbial communities from Yellowstone Lake, YNP, Wyoming, USA - C1_top | ecosystem: Environmental > Aquatic > Freshwater > Lake > Sediment | place: USA: Wyoming | collected 2017-08-01
AATCAAAATCGATTTCTTGATGGTTTCTGGTATTCTTCATCTATGAACGAGTTCTCCAGGTAGCGTCGAAGAAAACGAGCAGAAGTCTGTGTGACGAAATCGTCGAGGCACTTGAAAGGGTCGCCGCCAACAATGAATGAGCGTTTGGGGCGCCTCGGCGGCCTCCGTAGGTTTAACCAGTTGTGATGTCATCCGTCCCCACCACACATTACCTAAGTCACGGCCAACAAAGCCGTATATGCTTGTAGCCCCGACTGAATGCGGAAATCCAAGTGTGGATCGAGCATGGAACGGCCCAAGAATCCGAATGAGGATCTGATTAGAGAGGTAATCTTGGAGGACTTGCCGTTGTTCAAAATGCTCGCTACTAATGATAGGCACAAGTAGGAAACCTCACGATAAGTTCCCCTTCGACCTTTGCTAGTCATTTGATCATAAACAACAATCGTTCCATGAGAGGTTCTTTCGGGTACTGACAAAGGAAGAGCCTTCTTGGCCGAGTGTGAGAGAATCGTTAATGTTCTACGGAAATTCGGTCTGACATGACTAATTCACTCCATTCGGGTATGTGTGTCCCTCTAGAACGCTCGTTCTGGTGACATCCTCGTTATTATCGAGCGGAATGGACGGTTTAACACAGAAAGGACGGTGCCATAGCGGGAGCGCGGGGAGGTTAGATGCACGTAGTGAACCTGCACTGGCACCTCGACGAGAGGGCTGTTTCTCAGGTTATCGCGGCGCTACTGTTGATCGCCATAGCTGTCGCAGCCGCAATCCTGCTGTATGTATTCTCCATAGGGTTAATCGGCAGCCTTGGTTCTGGTGGCGGGCAACAGACAAAGGAACAGATCATCATGGAAGCCTACAACTTCCAGACCAGCAGCCTTCTAATCAATCTCAGAAATGTTGGAACCGCATCAGTCGACCTCGGTGGAGCAGACTACTTCCTCAACGGTGTGCAATTAGGCACACCAGGTGGCAGCTGCGCTGCGACGTTAGCACCAAGTGACCATTCTACGGCAACACTCAGTCCTAACACTGCCAGCCTCGTTTCCGGGGCAGCACATCCGCTCAAGATCGTGACGCCTTCCGGAGGCGTCTTTGCCTACACCGTTACCTACGGAGGTAGTAGCTAGGTTTAGAACAGCTGTGTTTTGAGATGGCAAAGCAAATTGCAATCATTTTGGTAGAATGCCGTCGCTTATCCGTAGGGTTCAAATTGACTTGAATGTGTACATGTCCCTACGGAACACGTACGATAGTTACGTGCGTTCTTTTATGGGAAATTGTCCGCACGATACTGTCGTAGGGATAATTCTGAAGGGCGGAGGTGAATTGTTAGATGTACATAATGAATAAGCACTTCAACAACAAAGCAGTATCACAAGTCATAGCAGCACTCCTACTCATCGCAATCGCAGTGGCTGCAGCGATCTTACTGTACGTGTTCTCCATCGGACTTCTTGGAAGTCTTGGGTCTGGTGGAGGTCAACAGACCAAGGAACAGCTCATATTGGAAGCCTACAAGTGGGATTTGAGCGGTGGCGTCCCCGGTACTTTGTCGATCACGGTGAGAAACGTAGGCCCTGCATCGCTCGATGGCGCAGCGACAGATGTCTTCGTTAACGGAGTCTTCCAAGGGGCACTAGGTTGCCAAACGTCCATGACCCCAGGACAGGCTTGTTCGAGTTACACAAAAGCCGTGACTGGTTCTGGTATTGTGTCAGGTGCTGCCTACCCGCTAAAGCTCGTGACGCCAACTGGAGGAGTGTTCTCCTATTCCATAATCGCTGGAGGAGCCAGCTAGGAACGGAGGGGAGCTGCTTCCTCCCGTTTCTTTCTTTTCTTCTATGCCTGTAGGACGGATTGAAATCATGAAGCATCAGACCCTGCGCAGGTCGCTAAGAAAAAGGGAGACACGTATCGAGTTGCGCACGACACGGTTTGTTCTTGCCGCTCTGCTAATTTTGATTTCAGCTGGGACTGTGACTGTTGTTCTTTTCGGGACAATTTTGGATGCGACGACCAATCGTTACCATTCTGGTCTTCTTAAACAGCAATTCGAGGGGGTCTTTCGCGAGAGGGTGGTAGATGATTCATGGGTGTTCTACCTAGAAACGGACAGAGGATTGGTTCGCTTGGTGTTCTACTGTGGAGGAAGCATACAGACTGCGGCTAGCTTCAAGGGGGAGGGAGATATGTTTGTCATAACCCAAATCTCGAAAAACATTCTGGTGAAGCAGTATTCGTCTTACTGCGTAGTCCCGAACGAGATTCCAATTCAGCCGGGAACTTCGATTAGTGTGACAGGCACCCTCATCAAGCCGTCCATGTTATCGAATCCAGCTTTACAGTTCATCGGCGACTTATACGTGTTCAAATATTGTGTTCGCGACGTATGCGTTGCCACCTAACATGCAGCAAGGACCCCCGCCCGGGGGGAGATAACCCCCTCGTTCGCGAGGAAATCGACTGAAGCTACGTCCAGAATGTTGTTAGATGCCAGCCCACAGACTGGGCAGTCAGAATTATGCTACCGACAGCGACTAGAATGGCCGTCTCACGATCTTTGACATTTGAGTACAGCAGAAATACTGGCCACGCTGCGAGAGCATACCGAGGCTCCGAATATACTGAGGTGCCGCTAAGACTGATGACGAATAACATGAAGCACAGACTGTAAAGCGTGAATTGTCGGTTAATCTTGCGCACGATGATACTGCCTATCAGAAAGAAGGAGAGATAAAAGAATCGGGCCATCGACAACGCGAAGAAAGGTGGGTACGTGAACACGTCCAGTTGAATCAATCGAAGAATATTAAGCGGCCCACCCAATGTCACTCCCCACCCTTTTGATTCGGTGTCGACTATGGCGAATGGATTTCCTGACAGCGAGAAGAAATACAGGCTGATGACGGCCAGGACGATCACCGGACTTGCCAAGACGAGCATGTTCTTGCTCAACGTGACTCTGCCCCTCCAGCGACCATAGATGATCAACATGAGGTAGATCAGTGTGAGCAAGACACCCAAGACTCTCGTAGCACTCGCGATCGCCGCAATGATACCTGCTTTCGCGTAGTCTTGTTTGGCGAAGAAATACCAAGATGCAATGGCAAAAAGCAGGTACACTGAATCGCTATAGGAGAAGAAGCCGTATGTTGCAAAGAGCGGGAAGAGCCCGAAGAGAAAGGTCGCAAAAACTGCTCGGTTCGCAGCCCTATTTAATCTCACAACGAAGTAGAATGCAACCAGCGTGAAATAGTAGAACATGTTCGAGAGCATGAAAGCGGAAATTCTTGCGTCGCGAGTCAGGTAGGAGAGAAGGTTGATCATGATTGGATAAACTGGCATGTAGGCGTAGTAATTGGTCAACGGATTCTGCCAGAAATCCCCTGCCGGATATCCGTGTTCCGCTATCCAAACGAAGTAGTGCGAATCCCACGAATCTGAAACAATATCAAGAAAACTGGAATGAATGAACTGCACATTGAACGCGATCACAATCGAGACGAGCAGAAACTTGAGGGCAAGTAGCGCCAGGAAAACTGCAGATAGCCGCAACAATTCCCATGACTCAACATGGGCCGAAGGCTGCAATGTCCTTTGCGAACTCCAACTCCTTTTGCTCGTCCTCATGGAACGTTTCTGAAGAACTGGAATGATACTAGTGCCTTTCGCTATTGTGCACAACCTCATGGAATGGCAGCGACTCGCGCAGTAGAGTTTGCGCCCACAATAGAATGCCAATCGTATAGTTTCATCACAAGCTCGTATGCGGAACTCATATCTGGGAATACGAGCCGTTGCTTTCCCTCTCAAGTGTTGTCAGGTATACGAGACAAACAGCAGGCGATCCATGTCGCGTGCGAGTTGAACATGCTCGTTTCTATATCGAGTAAGTCTTGTAGTCGAACACGTAGAGGTCCGCAGCAAAAGCTTTCGATGGCTCAAACTGTGTAGTGGGCCACTTAGATGGTTCAATCAGTGTCCCTTTCACGAAGATGACGGCCCCCTCGCTGAACGGAAGCTGGTCAGGGCTCGTACAGTAGTTTGGGACAACGCCACAGTAGAAGATCAGGCGAACAACCGTCGTGTTTGTTTCGAGATAGAAGACAGTCTCGTCAGGATTTGAGCATGGGATGGGGTTTTGTCTGCATCTTGGGACCGCTGTCACGTAACGGTATGTGCCATGTAGGCTCACGCCCATCTGGCCTGTATACGTGGCTGTTGGTGAGATTGATGTTGGAACAATCGTGTATCCAAGCTCAGGGAGGACGTTGTATAGAAGAACCGACGCTGATGCCAATACGGCTACCGCGATCAAGGCGGCCGAGATGATCTGGCGGGAGCTAATTCGCCTCCGCAACACGCCCATCCAGCGCATGTATGGCCTCTTGGGATTGATATAGTCCGTTCTGAGGGCCTTGTATCCAACAGTTTTATTGTGTGAAATTCGTAGTTGATTCTTCTCACATACGTGGCATGGTCCAGCAAATGGCTAACGGCGAAGCTCATCTCGGCCTGAAATCAGGATTCACAAGATGTATAGATACCTGCCCGGGTCTGTTACTCTGGTAGGGTTATCGTGGTGACACCATGCTAATCACGAGTTGGCCGTACCTATTATACTCGTGTGGAGTGGCCACACAACTGGACATGAGTGGGTTCGTGATGGGTGAAAGGAATCCGTACAGGGAAAAGATCAGAGACGTCCTCCAAGCCTCGTCGATGCCTATGGACGTCGAGAACGTTCGCCAAAGGACTGGTTTGAAGAATTGGGAGTCAACGAAGGCCCTGCTGCTTGAAATGGTTCTTCTAGGCACGATCATGGGAGAGAAGACAACGAAAGGATGGATATTCTGGACTGAGGGAGGAAGACGGAAGCACCGAGCCTGAGGTTTGACAGCGCATGGCTAAGATGGACAGCGTACGCGACAAACTCGCAAACGTCAGCAACTTCCGCATAAGACGCGGAAGCAAGAACCCCGGCAAGAAAACTGCCGAAGCCAGAACCATCGTCCTGGAGAAACCCAAAGATCAGAAGGCAGCCGCGACCGCCCAGGTTCCATCAAGTTTCAAGGAAGTCACCCCACTCATAGAACCCTACGCCCACGCAGCCATCACCCACGACCCCGCCACAGGCGGCATGCTCTACTTCGTAATCGAACCTACACTGCTTGATGAGGACAAGAAGACGCTCAGCAGGATCCGGGACATCCTCATCGAAGAACTCGACGTCGACGTCAGAAAGATCCCCACGAAGGACGAGGCACAGAAACTGCTCAGATCCAAAGTTGAGGGAATCATCAAGGAGTACAAGATCAAGGTCGAAGCTGAAGTTCTCGACAAGCTGATGTACTTCCTCACTCGCGACTTCATCCTGCACGGAAAGATCGAGCCGCTAATGCGGGACCACATGATCGAGGACATCAGCTGCGACGGCCCCGCCGTGCCAATCTACATCTGGCATCGTCAATACGAATCGATGCCCACGAACGTCATATTCGAGAAAGCAAAGGAATTAGACAATTTCGTCGTGAAGCTCGCATACCTGAGCGGAAAGCACGTCTCAATAGCCTCACCAATGGTCGACGGCGGCCTAGCCGACGGGAGCCGAGTCCAACTAACCTACGGCACAGAGGTAACCCGACACGGCAGCACTTTTTCCGTCAGACGGTTTAGGGCTGACCCTCTTACGGTCACGGACCTAATCAGCTTCAACACTATCACCTCCGAAGTAGGCGCGTATTTCTGGTACTGCATGGAGAAGAAGGCCTGTACCCTCGTGACTGGAGGAACAGCCTCCGGCAAGACGACCCTACTGAACTGCATATCCATGTTCATACTGCCCGACGACAAGATCGTCACGATTGAAGACACACCGGAACTGAATATTCCCCACAAGAACTGGATCTCCGCCATAGCAAGAGTCGGATTCGGCGCGCAGGGCAGCACAGCCGAGATCTCGCTCTTCGACCTCCTCAAGGCCGCGATGAGGCAGAGACCAGATTACATCATCGTTGGTGAGGTCAGGGGAGAAGAAGCGTTCACGCTCTTCCAAGCTATGGCCACGGGACACGGAGGCCTGTCAAGTCTCCACGCCGACTCTGTCATGGCAGGCATCAGAAGACTAGAAACGGCACCCCTGAACATCCCACGAACACTACTCCCAACCCTAAACGTGATCGGCTACCAAGCCCGACTCAAGATAGGCGACAGACCCGCCAGAAGACTCGTGCACCTTGCAGAGGTCCTAGGCATCGACGCCAGCTCAGGCGAGCTTGACCTAAACGACGTATTTCGCTGGAACCCGCGAACCGACTCCTTCACCTATTCCGGCCGCAGCCACACAATCGAGCGACTGGCAGAACGAGCAGGCATCGCGCTTGACGTTGTCCAAGAGGAGATGCGACACCGCAAGACCGTCCTTGACTGGATGGTTAGGAAGAATATCAGAAGGTACAACGAGGTAGGCGCCGTGATCAGAGACTACTATGCTGACCCGCACAAGGTCTACGAGAAAGCCCGCCTAGGCTTGTTGGGAGAATAAGATGAAAGCCCCTAAACAGGTAGCTGACGACGCGACCAAGACCCTTTCCGCATTCAAAGCCCCGTGGCTGATAGCGCACCGACGCATCGGCGACCGCGTACAGAAGTTTCTCCCCTACTTCCAAGACTTGCAGGGCAGCATGCAGAAAGCCGCCATCAAGATCAGCCTACAATCCTACGTCAGCATGATCATCCTCATGTCTGGCGGGGCGTTCGTCTCAAGTTTCATTCTCACCGCAGCGCTAGTCACGATTGCGGGGGCCCCGATTCTTCTAACGGTGCTCTACGCTCTTGGCTTAGGCGTCGGATTGGGAGCGGTAGTGTTCGGTATACTGTACGGGCTTCCAGCATTCTTGGCGACGAGCCGCAAGAAGAAGATGGACCTTGAACTCCCCTACGTGGCAAGCCACCTATCAATCCTCGCCGCCGCCGGCATCCCACCAACACGCATGTTCAAACTGATCGGCGACTCCAGAACAACACCCGAAGTCGCTTCCGACTCGAACGAAATCGTGAGAGACGTTGAGATTCTTGGCTCGGACATCATGTCCGCCCTAGAGAGAGAAAGGGAACGTTCACCCTCAGCCGTCTTCGCGGATGTGCTCGAAGGATTAGTAGCCACAATAAGGTCCGGAGGGAACATGAAGAGCTACCTACTCGACGCGACGCACACGATCATGGACCTGCGTCGAGTTGCCGCAAAGCAACTGATCGAGTCACTGGGGGTCTTCGCTGAAGTGTACGTGACTCTGCTGATCGTATTCCCGTTATTGCTCATCGTCATGTTCTCAGTCATGACCTTAATCGGGGGAGGCTTGGGGGGCTTCTCTGTTACGATGATGATGAGCCTGATCACGTACCTAATCATCCCAATCTGCGGAGTCGCGATCGTCGTAATGTTGGATAACATGCTCACGGAGGATTAACCCATGCCAAAAATTGACCCGAAAGAAAAGAAACTCGTCGGCATCGTCGCAGTGGTGCTGGGGCTCTTGGTGGCCATCCTTGGCATCGTGGCAGCATTCGTGCTACATTTCGAAAACATGGCATTCACGTGGGACCAGATGATTATTCTGGGGATGATTGTGGGGTTCTTTCCCCCGGCCATTGTGGAATGGATGGACCTGCGATGGCAACGCGGAATCGACAGGAACATCCCCCGACTCCTCAGGGAGATAGCGGAATCCGGCCAGACAGGGCTCACACTCATCAGAGCAATCGAGGTATCTGCAGACAGAGATTACGGACCATTGACGCCGGAGCTGAAGCAGCTCGTGGCGCAGCTCTCTTGGGGAAACAGCTTGGAAGACTCGTTGCGTTCCTTCGCAAAACGCGCTAGAACCAAGCTGGCTCAGAGAACCGCCGACCTAATCGCAGAGGTCGCGAGGTCTGGAGGCGACACACAGTCGATCATGGAACAGTTGAACAAGCATATTGGGGAACTGAACACGATCGACCGAGAACGGTACGCGCAGATGCGCCCCTACGCCGCTGTCGTGTACATAGCCTTCGGCGTCTTCCTATTCACGGACGTGATGCTGATCCGCTCATTCTTCGACCAAATAATGCAGCTTCAGCAATCTGTGCTCGCAACTAGCGGGGGCGGCGGATCAATCTTCGGCGGCATCGCAGGCGTCAACCTAGAAACCCTCAAAACAATAATGTTCCACGCAGTGATCGTCCAAGCACTCTTCGGCGGCCTAATAGCCGGAAAGATGAGCGAGGCAAGACTAGGGGCAGGTCTAAAGCACACGCTGATACTATTAGTAATCGGCTTCGCCACATTCGTCATCTTCGTATGGAGCGCATAGATCCATGAGAAGACGTAGGCTCAAACACACGCTCGCCGTAAGCACCATCGTCGCAAACATGCTCATGATAGCCATCACCCTATCACTAGCGGCAATCCTAGTCGCGTGGGCGGGATCCACATACGGTTCTTTCAGCGGTGGTTCACAGCTATTCTTCCTCCAGAGAGGTGAAGCTATGCAAGAGCGATTCGTGGTGGAAAACGTATGGTTCAACAAGACCAGTTCAACCGGAGGAACAATAATGATATTCGTCCGGAATGTGGGAGCCGAGGAGATCAACGTGGTGGCTCTCTATGTCAACGGAGACCCACAGTCTCTATCCTCAGTTCTCGCCCCATGCTCCGCGACAAGCGGTCACGTGACAATAGTGTTGGGCTCAGGAAATCCCGCCAATGTATGCGAATTCAAGCTTACTGGGATGACTTTGACTACTGGCCAAGTGCTTTCCATAGTGGTAGCCTCAGACAAAGGCAACCAGGCCACATATGCTGCACGCGCAATCTGATGGAGACGGATATTGAATGCGTAAACTTTGGATCCGAAGACGAGGAGTAAGCACAATGATAGGCGGCATCATAGTCTTGGCATTATTTCTAGTGGCGCTTGTCTCGATGATGCTCGTTAGCCAGCGGTACGATGCATATCAACGAACCGTAAACGCTATGCAGCAGGGGGACATCGACAGAGCTTCAGAAGCCATCCAAGCCGTATATCCTGGATTGGGGACTACTAACCAACAAGCCTCATTTTGCGGCTCGACGACGTGCTACAACTACACGTTGGTCGTAAGCAACTTAGGCATCGGCGCCCAGATAGCTCGGATTTACATAAACTCTACCGCAGCTCCGTGCAGCTCCGCATCGCTCTGTGTTCTGAACCCAGCGGGCGCATCCAGCACCAACCCGAATCGCTTCCTAGCTTCGGATAGCTACGTGAACCCTGGTGAGTTCTTCCACAAGACTCAACTCTGGATCCCTGGTCAACTTCCAACAAATTGCCTCGTTGGAGGCAATTCCTTGAAATACGGATGCAACACAATCACGATCGTAACATCCCGAGGACGAGTCTTCTCATTTCTCTTCCCATTTCCACCCTCAGGTGAAACTATCGGCGGTGGCGAGGGGGGTGGTACAGGTCTGTACATTGGCCCATTGGTGATAACCTTCGACCAAACCCTACTCGAGTACACAACCCACACCCAACTAAACCCCCAAGTTCCTATTGCCGGACCGCCCGGACCGACTGGTTACTGGAAGATCCCAACGGGAACTCTCGTACTCTATGTGAAGATACAGACGGACGTCGGCGTGCCTAGCGATGTCTATCTTACGGCACAGTCAGTATTCGAAATAGCTCAGTTCAACAGCCCGGGCAGCGTGAACTTCTTCTTCGTAATTGCCCCGATTAGTAAGGGCTATTGCCAAACAGCCTTCTCTACCGCGGTAAACTGTAATCTCAAGGACAGCCTGAACAACGATGTCTATCCTAACTCGGGAAACACAGGTGATCCGAACAGCATTTCGCAATACCGCGCATGTCCTGTATCGCCCCAGAATTACAAGGACGCGAATTGCGGTGCGTTTGGCAAGCGATACGTCATACCCAAACCTACGCAGACAGGGAAGAGAGGAGAACCGGTCATAGTAGCCTTTGCGGCCACAACGGCGAGTGGGAACAACGCCCAATCTATACAGGGTTCCTGGAACGGCAACTCTGTTACGAGCTTTCTAGGCCTCTCTTATGTCTACAACGAGGGGGTCACGGGTTCCGAATACGTCTACGGCGTTACTCTCCCATTCATTGCAATGTGTGTCGTAGACAGCCCCACAACGCAAAGCTGCAACATTTGAGGTTCAAATGTGGTCTCCACATAGGACCAACATCTTGGGGAGGGTGAATGGTGCGTAAGCTTTGGTTCCGGAGGCGGGCTGTGAGCACAATGATAGGCGGCATGATAGTACTGGGCCTATTTCTCATCGCCTTGGCATCTATGATTCTTGTAAGCCATCAATTTGACGCATACCAAGGCACGATCAATACGATGCAACAGAAGGACATTGAACGCTTTTCGGAACATCTGTTCGCAATTGCTCCGAAAGACGGTATATCAAACGGGAACCGGTTTTCGATAGGGTGCCCAGGTGGCTCCTGTAACAATTATACGCTGACCATCAGCAATCTTGGAATCGGTACTCAGATATCGCGAATCTACATAAATTCGACCAAGTCTGACAAACCCAGCTGCACCTATTGTGTCTTCGATGCCGCGACTAGTGCTCAACCAATGCGGTTTCGAGTTTCCGACGCTTACGTAAATCCCGGGGAAAGATATCATAACGTCACAATATGGTTGCCCGGTAACGCCGGGCCAAACAACATCACGCTACCAACAACCTGCTACATTGCTGGCGTTCTGACGAATTGTGCCGGGGCTAACGCAATCTCGATCGTAACAACGAGGGGACGCATGTTCACGTTCTATTGGCCATTTCCAGCACTGGGACCAGGGACATCGGGTGGACCTGGTGGACAGTCGGCCACGGGGCTCTACATTGGACCGCTCGTTATCACCTTCAACCAGTCGCTGGTAACCTACAGCACGTCGTCGATAAATCCGCCGCCCGTGCCGAACGGGGGCAAAAACGGCATATGGGCACTTCCAACTGGAAAACTGATCATTTACGTCAAGATTCAAACCGATCGAGGTACGCCCAACGATGTGTATCTCACGGCGCAGTCAGTCTTGGAGATAGCGAGATTCGATAGCCCCGGCTCGGTCAACTTCTTCTTCATAATAGCGCCCATAACCCAGAATCTTTGCATCAGCCAATTCCGATCATACGATCCCTCAGTGGATTGCAGTTCAAGCACTTCGAATAATCCCGCCGTGAATAACGCTGGAAATCCTGGCAACATCGTTGCTTACGCGAATTGTCCGCTGCCGCCAGCTCAATATAGGAACCCAGACTGCAACGCGTACGGAACTCGCATCAAGATTCCTGCACCGACTCTGGAACAGCAGGTGAATAATGAGAGGGGGAGCCCAGTCATAGTTGCCTTCGCAGCTACGACTGTAAGTGGCACACTTGGACAATCCATTCAGGGTAGTTGGGCTGGCAATTTTGTGACGAGCTACCTCGGCCTAACGTACGTTTACGATCAGCTAGACGGCAAAGGATCATACATTTACGGCGTTACGTTGCCTTTTGTTGCGATGTGCGTTAGCAACACTCCGCAATCCTCGTCGGGATGTGGAATCTGAATCTTCTTAACCAACTAGTCTGAATCAGGAAGAAGGCCCGCTCGTTCGCCCGGCTACGATGGAGAAGATCTGTACGGATCCATCTCTAGTTATGACTTTCAAGGTGTATTCGTAACCTGGCTTGACTAAGTTCGCAGGAATTATCAAGTATGCAGTGCAGGTTTGTTGAGGGTTCATCGAGGTAGTGGTGAACGTTGCGCAGGCTGATGTAGTAATAGTGTAGGTGGCATTGTTGGGGGCAAGCGTAACCTGCGTTCCGTTTATGAAGAAATCCGCCAGAATCCCGCGGCCACTGCCAACATTCCTCAGAACTACTTTGAGCACGTGATCCTTAGAGTAGCTAGCGGTTGCTGCTGACCAGTCATAATACTCTAGGGCGATGGTGTTGGCGTATGGTTGTTGTGGTTGAGCTCCCTGAAGTGACCCCAGCAGACCTGATGAGTACACATATAGGATGAATGCTCCAGCCATCACGATCGATATTAGGATCAGTGCGGCGACGATCTCTGAGATCGCCCGCTTTCCATGAACCATTAAGGTCACTGCCGTTGCACTATGTCTTGAAGGTGCTCAGCCCGGTTAGGGCGGTTGCTGCTTCCTTCAGGGTTGGGCCTTCGATGAAGGTCACCTTCATCTTGCCCGCAAGCGCCTTCGCCTCGTCCGTCAAGCCAGGCACGGCAACCAAGTAGCTCTCCGACGGCCTCGCGTCCTTCACCTTGGTTGAGAAGCTCCGTACGCTCTCAGCTGGCAGCATCTGATCTGAGCTGAGGAAGTCGATGGCGACTGTCTTCGCTCCACCCCAGCGGCCTTTCACCGTGACGACTATGTCGAACGGGTGCCCCTGTCCTGATTTGCCCACAATCGTCTGAGGCGCGGCAACGGTCAAGCCAAGATCCTCAAGCATGCTCACCGCATCCGAGTAAACCAGCACCTCGCGGCGAATCTGGCTGAGTGCGCTGGGGTTCAACCTGTACTGATATACGGGCACTAGGCGAGTGCGGTCGGTTGCGAACTGGTGGCGTTTTGGTCGGCATACGTGGTTGATGGCGGGCACGTTGAATGATTCCTTGCAATAGTTGCACTGGTACCAGGCTCCGACAGCCCGATACTCAATGCCGTAGTTGTGGAGCACGGTCTGGCATTTCGGGCAGATCAATTGATCCCCCTTCTTGAAAGTATCGTCGCTTGCGACCTTTCCGCACTTCAGATGCTCGTACAGGTAACTGCGCGCTATGTCATAGTTGAAACATTTCGGGCACATATAGCGAGTGCTCAGTTGAGGCGAGCCGCATTCAGGGCACGCAGGCGCCTTGTCAATCAGATCCGGCACAAGAATTTGAGCCTCAACCATCTTGTCGAGCCACTCTCGCGCATCCTCCGATCTCCCGCCAAATACTTGGTCAAGATCCGGATAGCGGATCTCATCGGTTGGTAGAATTTCCGGACCTATAGGAGTGCGTGGGCTCCTAAGCATGAAAGTTAGGATTTTCCTAGCTTCTAGGCTTGAGTATATTTCCTGTTGGGCCACCTGCTGCTTGACTGCGAGTGGTGCAGTCATGGTCATTGCTGGATTACCCTAGCGATCGGCTCGTGCGGCTTGACCTCGAACCCTTCAGGCGTAACCCGGTAGGGCAAGAATCTTTTGATGATTCTGACGCCGCGCATCTTCTGAATCTCCAAGGTCTGCACGAGGTTATCGTTCTCGACCGAGTTGTGAAGCAGGAAGCTACCCTGCGCCATGATCGTCTCGAGCCCGAATTTCGAGATGGCCGGAGTCTCAGACTCACTCAGGACCAAAGTGGTGAGTTCAAGCTCAGACAAGGCCCGGTAGAATTGCAGCAGCTTATACCGAAACTCAGACTCATACCTGTACGCGCCTGCAATCGAACTCAGCGAGTCTATCACGCACCGCTTCGCAGCCACACGCTTCCTCGCGTTCGCTATCACTCCAACCAGACCGTCCAGATCGAACTTCTCAGTTCCAAGCACTCCGCCGCGAATCTTCAGCTCGCCGCCAGGCTCCTCCTGCTGCGGTGACGCATCAAGCAATACGAGTTTGCCTTGGCTCTCCAAGTCAAACATGTTCCAGTTGAAGCGGAGCATGTTGTTCGCGAAAGAATGGGTTGGCTCTTCTAGAGAAACATACACGCCATTTTCAGCGTACTGTGTGGCGCCTCTGAACAGGAACTGCGCGCCCATCACAGTCTTCCCCGCGCCCGGCGGACCAAGCACGGCGTGGACGTAATTGCGTGGCAATCCTCCTTCTAGAACTTCGTCCAGACCCATAATACCCGTTTTAGTTCTTGCAACCTCACTCAATCAAACCACCCACAAACAGCTAATCGATACGTCATCCTCCGCATATAATACTCGCGATTCAACTATACTCAACCCGCAGCCTCCTCGACATGTTAGGCCTGATTTGCCCCACAACCGCATGATGGAATTTAGGCGAGGAAATCAACACCTGCCCATTCCCCAACGAGGGCAACAGCTGCCACAACGAGTCCGGCACATTCCCCGTTGAACGCCGCAAGGTCTCAATGTTCGGCTCCGAACTGATCCTATGCATGAAACGCGTGTTACACAGCTCAACTAGCTCGGAGGGCACAAGCGCTGGTTGCTGGGACACGAGCCCCAACCCTATTCCCCTCTTTCTTCCCTGCCGAGCCATCTCAGTGAACATCGTGAGAGTCGCAGTCATCATCCGCCTCTTGGCCTTGCTGAGGAACGTGTGAATCTCTTCAACGACGATCAATATCGGCGCGGAACCCGTAAACCGCGTCTTGTAACGGAAAATCTCCTTCAATATGTGTGCAATGCAAATGTTGCGCACAATATCCGACGACTCATTCACGTCAATCACTGAAATCCTACCGGGCTGACAGAAGTTTTCCGGCGGGATCCTGTCGAACACCTCGCCCGCCTGATGTGCGTCGAGAACTCCGGAGCGCTGGGCGAGCGAAAGCTTCGTGTAAAGACCCATGTGTGCTTCCGCAACGACCTCGGGGAGCGAGGCTCTATCAACTTGGGCGTCGATTCGCTTCTTGAGAACATTCAGAACGGCGTTAATGTCATACGCCTGAAGGTTACCAGAAATCTCCTTCGTCTTCCTGGCAATGTCGAAAAGGTAAACGCGCTCAAACGGCGAGAGCCCCAGCACTTCACTGAAAATCTCTAAGTCGATATCCGCGAAGGGGACACCAAACTTCTTCGCGTCAATATTCCGACTAGTGTTTGGGGCGGGAACATAGACGTGAAAGTCCTTGACCCCGCTAGGTTTCTTCCCGAACTTCGCTAGCAAGTCGACCAGCGTATCGGTCGGTTCGTTCATGGCCACATACTCGCCTTCGATGTCGAAGACTAGAATGGCCCAGTTCGACTTGCTCGCTTCCTCAGTGATGACTTGGACGCTGTTCGACTTTCCGGCACCTGTTGTGCCGAATACTCCGATGTGCCGGTTGAGGCTCGTAGAGTCAATTGCAACTTCCACATCCTCCTGCCCCCCTAGTCGCCCAATCACGAAGTCGCCTGTAGTTCCAACGTAGGACTGCACGTCCTTCGGGTTAAGTAGGATTACAGGTGTTCCAGGCTGGGGCCTGTTAGTCACTGCGCCGCGCAAACCGTTGGTGATCATGGAGGTAAGTTCGAGTAGGTAGTATGCACCCGGCTTCTGCGTGTAGAACGGCCCATCGAGAATTCGCGCAACAAAACGCGTTTCTGATTCAGGCTCGCCGACTGAAACGTAGTACCCTCTGGGAGGGGTCGCCGCCTCACACACCATAAACGAAGTAGTACCCTGAGCTTTCGTCGTCCTAATGTCGAGTACGTCGTCGTAGGTGGTGAAACCTATCAGTTCACCTTTAGCGGATTGCTTTTGCGTTAGGACAGTCATGAGCCTCGCCTCCGCCTCGTCATTGCTCGTAAAAGAGCTTGTGTAACCAATCTCCACATTCGCCTACAGGGTGATCATGATCTCAAGGATCTTGCTCCCCACCTCAGATGGCGTAGGGGCCTCCGCCACGCGAATATTGTGGAGGGCAGCCAGATCACGGGCTCGCTTTGACAGCTTAGGCACGGCTCCAAAGATGGCGGCGGTGATGTTAGCTTCCAGCAACTTAACGTACAACTCGAGAATGGGTTCTACGTCAACTTCCAACTCGCTTTGTGACAGGTCTATTGCGAATGTTCTATCCTCCTTCTTTGCTATGGCAGCGAACACTATCTCCTTTGCCGTGCCGGGCAAAAGCCCGGGGCTGACGACTTCGTAGCCAGCCTCGCTGAGAATTTTCGCCAAGACATTGACTCCCAAGAAGCGGCGTGCCTCGTCGAGAGCCACTGACGTCATAGTGTACGAGTGGACGTCAACCACGTTGCCTGTCGGCAGGTCAAAGTCAACTTTGCACTTTCTGCAGTAGAACCCCTCTGTGGGGTCTTCGAACTGTGCGCGGCAGGAGTTGCATGAGCATACAACACCAATGAGTCGATACTCATCCTTTGATTGCAGCAGCTTCTTGCAGGTGGGGCATATCAGGTTCGTACCAACAAGGAACGCCTTCTCCTGATGGATCGTCCCACATTGAACATGCTCGATCATACGGCTGATCGAGATATCGATCGAGCCACATTGAGTACACTTGAATCTTAGGAAGACATCGCGCGGTGCAGAGCAGTTAGGGCAGGAGACGATGCGCTCGTACAACGTCTTCTTGACCATCCCAATGTCTCCCATCCGCTCAAGCAAGGGCATCTCGGCGGTGAAGGTTCGTCCGCCCTCATTTTCCAGTGGATATCTCGGGACCCTGTCGGCTCCAAACTCAGGTACCAACAAACCCCCCCGGGACTTCAAGAAGTGGGAGATGACCTGCTGAACCTCAGGATCACTGTAGTTTCGCAGCCGCAGTCGCTTAGCGATGGCCTCGTTCTTCCTCGCCGCACTGTAAGCCTGCTGCTCGGCTCTCGCAATCCGTTCCTTGAGCTGTTTCGACAACACCTCGAACTCGCTCTGCTGAACTTTGCCCTCTGAAAACCTCTTTTCTAGATCAGCGAGCCCACTAACCAAATCGTCATGTTCCGTCAGCGGATCGGGAACGGATTCCGATTCAGCCATAACAGACATGTCCGCCAAGCTGTGTTCGAAGCAATAAAGAAGCCAAATATAACCAGTCCTATGCCTGTTTGAACGGGTCAACTTGTTTGTGAAAGGAAGGTGGCTACTTTCACTTTTTGTTGCCACGTTCGTTTGCCTAGCTTTTGTGCAAGCTCCGCACGCTGATGCCCAATTAGCCCGTCCCGTGGTCCAGACGAATCAGGCGGTCTATTCCATATGGAAGATTGGCGGGACAGTGAATGTAAATGCTTCTCGACTTTTACCCAATATCACCTACAGCTTGTGGCTTCAGCGCCCCACCGACTCGGCGTCTCGCGTTGTTGGGTCACCTTTCAACGGTGGCGTTGGGAATTTCACGATCGTTCCGGTCACCATACTTCCCGGTGATCCTGCAGGCACTTACCTGCTCAGCCTATCGCGCTCCACCGCCACGGATACGAGAGAAGCCGTGGCTCACTTCGGCGTTTTCGGAGTAGACAAGTCTGCGTACTCTAGGACCGACCGGGCTGCCATCGCGGGAGGTGGCTTCGCTCCCGGTTCCACAATCACAATCTCATTTGGGAGCCCCGCAAACCCCGTGACCGGATTTCCAGCCACGGTTAGTTCAGGATCAAACGGCGACTTTCAGTACTCATTCAGAGTGCCCCCTTCAACGCCCGTTGGGAACCTGACTTTGACGGTGGCCGGCAGAGCCTTTGACACAGGTGGACCAGCAAGCGCAAACTCTCGAGTTACGGTCGCAAGAACCTCGGTGAGAATCGGGATTGCCTCTGAACCATCCGAGACGGTGGAACGAACGTCAACCACCTCTACATTGTACACACTGACTTACCCTGACGGCTCACCAGTCACGACAGTATCCACCGCTTCCGCGGAAGTCAGCATTACTAAAACGACGGACGGCGCCATCATATCGACGGTTCCGCTCGTCCTGTCCGACGCGACGAGGGGAACTTGGATTGCAAGCTGGATACCGCCATTCAACGCGGACCTAACCAACTACCACTTCGCCCTCAACCCCACGGCTTTTGACGACTCTTACGGGAACTTGGGCTCGGGCGGCCTTATACCGTCCACTGAGTTCAGGCTGGTCGTCGCAAGGACGGATGTGACATTTCGGCTCGTATCGCCGGTCCAACGCTCGCGAGTTCTGAACATAACATTTCTTGTGACCTACCATGACGGAACACGGTTCCAAAATGTCACACAGATCAGAGCAACTATAACATCACCAGATGGGACTTCCATTGACTTCTTTCCAGTCTACAATAGTACACTTGGAGCGTTCCAGGCTCAGGCAAGAATCCCCCCGAACGGAGCGATCGGAACATGGCGCCTGACAGCTTCCGTCGCGGATTCATTCGGCAACACCGCAACGGGTTCAGACGAGGTGGACGTGATCAACGCGGTCTTGGCGATCGGAGGCACCATCCCCAAAACCGTGGAACGCACCATGCCTATTCCACTCGCTGTGAGAGTCACCTACCCCGATGGAACCGTGGTCAACGCGACAAGCATACCTCTCGGATTCAACGCTACGATAACTGTCGGGAACAACACGGTCACCGTGCCGATGCTCTACAACCCGATCGACCAGAACTGGTTACTCAGCTATCCAATCGCCGAGAACGCGACGCTGGGCGACTATTCGATCTCACTAACGGTGCGGGATGCGTTCGGCAATGAAGGCGACTTCTCAACGACCACAAACGTCATCCTCGCGCGTTTCAGATTCAGCTTCGCACAGACAACTTCGAAAGTGGATCCACTAACCTTCGTAAACATACCCGTCTTCGTCTCATACCCCAACGGAACCGACCTCAGAAGCGACCTAGGCGTCGTCAACGCTGCCTTCACCAACTCCTCCGGAACATTCACGCTGCCAATGATCTATAACTCAACCGACCACAGCTGGCGCCTACTCTTCCTGGCACCCAACACGGGACTCTCGTTCGGCGTAACCATCGAACTCTCATTCGAGGCCAGAGACACCTTCGGAAACGCAGGCTCAGCACCAAACGCATACGACCTCGAAATCGGCGCAGGAACACAAACACTAATCCTAGCCGCAATCATCGCCGCCATCGTACCCATCGCACTCCTCGGCTGGGCGATATTCGCGATAACAGCGCGCAGACGCAAATACAAGCCGTGAACGCTAGCTAATCCCAACGTGATTATCTGGAGGAATCTGGCTGATTGTACCAATAGAGGCCGTTGCTGACGGTTCTGAGCTAACTGATAGTGACGTACTAATCAGATATAGTGGCAACAAGATAATCGGCCTAACCATACTCCACTTCTCAAAAAGACGAAATCACTCGTCCTGAAAAGACGCCTGAATGAAGCTTTCAGGAGAAGGTGAACGCAAACATCAACTTAAATACAAGTCACTCGTGTGTTACATGTATGACGGAAGCAATATCCATCAGACTACCTGACGACATAGCCGGTCGGCTTGACGAGCTTGCAAAATCCCTAGAACGACCGAAGACCTACATCATCACGAAAGCTCTGCGGGAGTACCTTGAAGAATACGAGGATTATCTTGTCGCTATGCACCGACTGAATGACAAGAACGACCGAGTCGTCTCAGCGAGAGAATTGCTCGAAATTGGCCGTTAAGGTCCTATACAAGTCCTCCGTTAGACATGACTTGAAGCAGATCGATCCAAAGAACGTAAACAGACTCCTGCGCCAAATCCGAAGTATCTTGAGCCAAGACCCAAGAAGCGGTGAAGTTCTGCATGGAGAATTCGGGGGACTCTATAAGCTTCGGATCGGTGACTACCGAGTCATCTACGCACTGGTTGACGACGGCGTACTCGTGTTGAGAATCAGACACCGAAGCAAAGCCTATCGCTAAATGGCTTTGGTATCAGCTACGCACGAATGTGGTCAGCGTCAATGAGCTTCGCGCGACGGTATCCGTTTGCGCACCAAGAAAAGAAACCCGTACTGCTTCTCTGTCTCGGTCGGTGAGTAGAAAACATAGGCACCATCAACATTCTTCTTCCTCAATTCTCTTATTACTTCATCGTGGCTGTCGGAAACGACTAGCACTTCATTCTCCTTCAGCCCTATCCACTTGCCAAGGTGCCGGCGCTTGATTGTTTCTAGGAAGAGAGTTTCGTCGATCAAACGCGGAACCACCAGCCTATAAGGAAAGTTTCGACCTCAAAAATACCAAACTCAAATTCATCTACTGGTCGATCTGCGAGGTGGAAATTAGAGCAGGCTCAGGTCGACTTTCTCACGACGCTCAGGCCGTCGGACTTGTAGGATATTTGATCGCTGAAGATCCCTCGAATGCTGGCAACGCTTTGCATGTCGTGTGCTGCCGGGTTCAGTAGAAACAGGCCTGTTATCCTACTTCCCGCTAGGACTTGCAGCGAATTCTGGGTGAATTTGTAAAGCCAGTTCTGGGACGCCTCTCCCTCTTCTGCCAAGAGCACCAAATCCGTCAGGCTATCGAAGACAAAGTTCAATGGGCCTTCCGGATGTTCGTTGAGGAGTGGAGAGAACTTGACCTGAGGATGCAGATCAATCAGCCGAATCTTCTCATACTTCTTCAACGCTCGCCTGATTGCGCTCCCGTTCAAAGTCACTACGAGCACCGCCTCGTCATGGGAAACGCATTCAGCCACAAAATTCTCCACAGCTTTTTCGTAATCTGATCTGGGGTCAATCTCAAGAAGTATCTTCTTGCCTTTCAGTTCTTCATGGTCAATGTCTAGGAGTCGCGAGAATTTCGAACATCTTGCCTCGGTGAGGCATTTCTTTATCTCAAGGAGTAGGTCTTCTTTGGCGAAGGGCTTTGTGAAGTGGGTGTCGGCTCCGGCCCATGTGCTCAATTTCCTGTCGACGTCGCGCCCGAGTGCTGTAAACATGATGACGGGTATGTTCTTCGTTCTAGCCTCGGTCTTTATGATCTTGCACACCTCGAGGCCGCTCTTTCCCGGCATAACCAGATCGAGGAGAACGAGATCAGGGTCCTCCCGCTCCACCAGTTGGAGTGCTTTTTCTCCGTCGTTGGCGGAGGAGACTGAATAGCCCTCTTTCTCCAGGATCATTCGGACGAGATTGACGATGTCAGGCTCGTCGTCAACGACGAGAATTCTATCCATGGATCTCAACGATCCTCTTCCATGGTAAGGTGATGGTGAATGTCGCCCCAAGTCCCTTGCCGGGAGAGAAGGCGGTAATTGTGCCACCGTGGGCTTCAACTAATCTCTTGGTTAGACTGAGGCCTAGTCCTGTACCCTTGTAGTAGGCTGGTTTTTCTATTGCTGCGAAAGGTTCGAAGACGTGCCCAATATCAGGCTTCCCGATTCCTATGCCCGTATCGGTCACACTGAGCCGAAGACATCCCGTCTCAGGATTCTCTTCAACCGCTACTGTGATATCGCCACCGTCGCCCGTGAACTTGCTCGCATTGTGGAGAAGATTCATTAGCGCTTGGCTCAGCCTCAACGGGTCGCCCTCAATCAGCATTTTGCCCGTGGGAATCTCCAAATGCAGCCGCTGATCCTTCTGCTTGATTAAGGGTTGAATTTCGTCAACCGCCTCCTTGATCAGATCACGGAAATTGACGTTTTCGACCTTAAGCTCCAACTTTCCAGATTCCATTCTCTGGATGTCCAACAGGTCATTCGTCAGCTCCAGCAGACGGTCGGTGTTACGCTTCACAACCTCAACAGAATCTCTAACACTCTCGAGCGTCGTCTTCGGATCCTCTGCCAGAACGTAGTCCACGTATCCCTTTATCGAAACCAATGGAGTTCTCAGTTCATGCGTTACGGATGAGATGAACTGGTCCTTCATTATCTCTAATCTTCGATGTTCAGTTATGTCTCGAACTATGGCCTCAATTCCGTACGTCTGAACAATAACACCATCCATGTAGTCGACGTTTCCCGTAGGCGCCAACGTTGCCTTAGGATAGTCTCTAACCCATACCGTTTCTCCGTTCTTGCGGCGTAGCTCAAATTCCGAAAACACAGTGGAATCCCGAAGCTTCTCGATCTGACCTTCGCGATCCGACTTCCTGACAAACACATCGAGCAAATTGATCTTCTTGAGCTCGCCAACGGATTCGTAGCCCAGCATCTGAGCGAATGTTCTGTTAGCCTCAAGAACCTTCCCATCATAGGTGGATCGGTAGACTCCAACAGGCAAGCTATCCAGCATCGAACGATACCGTTCGAGTATCACTAATTCCCCGTTCTTCCCTCTGCTGGTAGGAACGCGAAATCGGAAGAGAATTAGACTAAGAAGCAGAAGAGAAAGTGATGCGGCAACACTCCATGTCATCGTCGGGAATCCGTTCCAAATTGAGTCATAGTAGGAATTGGCCAGTCCCCATGTGGCGAGCGCACAAACTCCGAGTTTAACGATTGTTTCTCCTTTCAACCCGAATATTCCTCCCATGTTTGGAGCGTCGCCAATCGATCGCCAACCTTCCGCGGACATAGCTATCCAACAATCTTCGGATTATCGCGTCGTATGTCTCACCTTTACTGCCAAGCAAATCGAGTCTACGCTTCGTGTCATCCATTATCTGGACGGTCTTCGGCCGCGACAATGTTGCGTCTACAGCCATTACAGTCACTGTATCGACGCCTAATCTCTACTGTCACTGGCGTACTTCTAGACGGGTAACAGAATGCTGGCGCATTTATGACGATTTGCAAAGTCTCAGGACAATGCTAAAGACTGCAGTATTCAGTGTGCCCCCCTCGTCTCGTTTGAAGCAAATGAAAGCCCTAGTGGGCCGGGGCCGTGAGGCCAAGGCGCTTCAGGCCAGTTGTGAAGTCGCCTTTCCTGATGCCAACGTAAGTAGCCGCGATAAGAATGAGGAGCCCAATGATTCTGCCCTCGTACCCAACAAACGCTGCCAACTCGCCGAGTATCGCTACGAAGATGAAACCTAACTGCTCAATGAACAATAGAGCGAATCCACCTATCACAAACCCTTCACTCGCCCTCTTGGTGAGGCTCCAGTTTCGCCCCGTCTCATAGAGCAGGTACAGCGCTGCCAACGCCATCACCACGCGGAGAGACAAACCCATACTCTGCGGAACTGCGTTGGGAAATGTCGTTGTTGAACCGGATAGCAAAACGTTGCTCACCACGACTATGGTGATTAGGCTGGGTATGGCGAATTCGATCGAAACCGATTCCCCAATGAACTTCAGCCTAGTCCTGCGCGCGTACGTCAACGCAAGGAACAGTATCCCATACGTCTGCATCAACAGGAAAACCGCGCCAAGCAGGAGACCTCCCGACGGCGGATCCGCAACGTAGAACACTACGTTCGCCAAGAAAGCGATCGTCATCAAGCCGAACCCCGCAGGTACTCCTAGCAGGTATGGGACACTCGACGCCCTGCAAGGCTTCAGTGTTGAATAGACGAGCGCAAGGGCCGCCACGGCAGAGATGGCCTCTGCACCGGCGATTGCTAAGGAGAGCATTGAGGAGCTAACCTTAGCACGTTTCTTCTAAGGCTAGGCTTAATGTGCCTTTGTAACGAACGCCAAGTACCTACCAAACGTACGTAGAAATGGGCTTTCTAGGTTCATCACCATACACAGGGGAAATCTATCGTCTGGCCAAAAAGACGAGGGAGAAGACTGGATCCCCAACGACCAGTGCCACCAGTAAACCGGCCAGTACGAAAACGAGCATGGGGAGTCCAGGAGTCACCCAAACCTTGCCACTGTACCCAGCCTTCTGGAAAGATTCGGTGAAGTTAGAAACGAGTTGGTCTCGGTCAGCCTCCGCGTCGAAGAACAACTTGACCGACCTGCGCGTTCCCACATCACTGCTAACAATCTCCTCAAGTGGATAGAGGTAGAACGTGGAACGCAACTTCTCCAAAGTCGTCCGAAAGCCTGTTAGCATGAGCATCACTTTCTTCCACCGGCTCTGATCCTGCAACCCCACAAACATGCTCTCCCCTTCTGTTCGATAGCTGAACATGTTCGCAATGCCATACCAAATCGCCGCGGACGCTGAGAAGACGAAACCAAGCAACACTACGTTCACTGGAAAGAACGGGTGGAAATATCCAAGCAGTGGCGTGGGAACCTGAGGGTTCAACGGCAAGGTCAACCCTAGACACATCATCGCCTTCGCATCTGCTCCACCAAACATTCCAAAATAGAACAAAGCAAAGGCGAGTATGACCGCGAGACCTATCGATCCCAACACGATCAGCAGGGTTGATGAATCAAGAATTAACCTTGCAACTGTTAATGATCCGCCCAGCAATCCATAGAAGATCCACACCTTATCGTCTACTTCACGCTTCTTCAGATCGGAAATTGACCCGACTCCGAAGAAGAAGGTGCTCACAAGAATTGCGGCAGACTCCAGTGCGATCAGCGTTTCCATGAAGCAGACCAAGCCTTTCCAATAGAAAGGGTAGGAGCAGAGTGATTATTCACAAGAATTATCATACACAATGCATTTACATTTAAGCGATGGTTCTGAGGAGAATCATCAAAGAATGATTGTTGAAATCCACAAAGCGATTTGATAGAGAGACTGCGGAGTGGAAAGGCCTGCTTTCGTTCCCTCTTTGGGCAGGTCTAAAATTCTGCAGAATTCTGGGCACGTGAAGGAATCCGACGCATGGTTTTATAGCCTATTGACCTAGCCTTGCTGCAATCGGGTTAGCGGAGCGTATCGGGTGGGTCAAAATGGGGGATCGCAAAAAGGGCCGATTGCTGAGGAAAGGCGGGACGACTATCGCTTTCCTCGCCCTCTTGATCATATCCTCCCTCATCCCTCTCTCCCAACCCAATTTCATTCCCAAGGTGCGTGCGGAGGTCATTGACGATTCAGTTGGCTCAGTCGCCCCCGTGAGGTACTGGGGACCGTTCTCCGGAACGAGGGGCGACGTTCAGATCAATATCAACAGAACGGGTATCGCTGTCCGCGTTGAAGTTCCGCGCGAGTTTCTTGAAGGAGTCATAGCAAACGAGAACGATACACGCTTCATCCAGAGCGACATTCGAAACGACTACTACTATTATGCGGTCTGGGATGAGGCTAGACATTGGAGCTATGATTGGAATCGTACCGAGAGCGACGCACCATGCTTCAAGCCAAACTTCTCTCTACACGACGCGAACGCGCCATGGTGCGTTGAGATTTGGAATAACATAAACGGAACATTTCTCACCTTCACACCGCCCAAGTTCGTCAGATTCGTCGACCTCAACGCCCCAACAATCGCGGGCGTATACAACTTCACGCTCTACGTAGCGAACAAAACGAACAGGTTTGGCTACCCTGACTTCGTACATGCATGGAACACAACCCTGTTCGTTCCCGTCAGTATGGTTGACAACCCGGCCAGCATATCTGGGTTCATATGTGACAACGATGACCCATCGCTAGTCTGTCCCCCGATAATAGGAGCAAAAGGTATTGTGTACGCCACCAATGTCGACCAGAACTCTCCTTGGGCCGGGCGTGTAGCGAGAGCATACGTAAACCAGACAACTGGGCGCTTCAACCTAACTGGACTAGCGCCTGGAAGCTACGAAATACGCGGAGCCGCAGGAGTGGTGAACGGGATCGCGTACTCCGTATCCAACCCCACATCTCCGCAACCTGTGCAGCGGGGTAGCACTGTTGGACTCGTGCAAGTGCGTCTTCTACGTGCGCCTCAAGTTTGTGGTGAGATCAAGTACAGGAACTCAACCGACCCGGTCCAAACGAACTTCCTGCCCCACTCGCTCACCGATCATCCATTCCTGGCCAAGATCGGTTTCAGAGTGCTGAACATAACCGTCGAAGCAACCGACCAATCCGGACACACCTTCCGCGCCCTGCTTACATCAAAGAATTCGTCCAGCGACACATTCAGAATAATCACAGGTAATGGCACAAAATACGTCGGAAACGGGCCGCTAGGAACGGTGGATCCTTATGGCACAGAGTTCGCAGGTCTACCTGACACGGGCGGCACATTCTACACGATGCAGGTGAACGTTTACATCACCGGCTACCTGCAACAATTCGGCGAAACCGTCACAATCGCCTCGATGCCAAACCATGCCATCCCAATCCCCTGCACGAACGTGTCACCAAATCCGATAGTGATGCGATCGGGCGGAGTGATAACGGGCACAATAGAATTTCATCGAAACGCCCTAACATTGGAAACACCGCATGATGCGGAACTCGCCCTCGGCGTTTCATCGACGGCGACCGACGCGCTCTTCGGCGGCAACATCCTAATCCAAGCCTACAACCAAGCGGGACAGCTGAAAGGCGTCGTCGTCATCAACGGGACATATCCGGACGGAAGAACCATCTACGCGAATTCGGTCTCCCTCAGGTTCTACATCGTCGGATTCAGCGAATTCTACAACCGCACCTGGGCTGGAACATGGGTTTCCAAGGATAGCGGTCTGCCCCAGGATGAGTATACGATAAGCGTGAACATTAGAGGATACGAACAAGATGAGGCCACAATAGGACCATACTCTCTACCCTTAGGCTCAAACCGAACCGTTGCAATTAGGATGACTCGCGCAGGCGCATTCGAGATAGGCGTTTTCTCATACAACAACCGTTTCGGGAGCCGAGCAATCCAGGCTCCCCAACCATTTCGATTCCTCAACCTGTCAATCCCAGTCCGAGCACGCGTATACTTCTATGACTCCGCTGGGAGGATTGTCGGGTACGTGGAACGCCTGCTTATCCAGGGCGTGAACGGCGTAAGCCTCACGTTCTTCAGGGTGCTATTCGCAGGGCAGAATTGGAGTTTGCGCGACATTTGGTTCTTCGGATCGACGCCTACGCACTTGGCGACAGGAAGCTACTCGATAAAGGGGTATACGCTTGGCTATGTGCAGCAACGTGATGTATTGTCATTTGTTCAACTTGTCAGCCTCACCATAACCTCCGTCGCACTCTTGATCGGCAACGAACTTGACATCACGTCCCCCATCTTCGCCGAGCCCAACTTATTCTGGCACATCCCGGAGCATGACCACGCGATCGGGGAAGCATACGGGGGAGGAGGACTTGCGGGTGCCTTGCCCATGAACACGACTGCATTCAACCCGACACCGATATTCCCGATTTTCGGCTTCGGTGCCGCTCTGAACGTGAGCTGCACAAGCGCCCTTTCATGCAATTCCTCGTTCACTGGGCTGGGGCATTTCTTCTACGTGGCGCCTGATGGGACACGTTACTTCGATTATGGCCTCGACACCGACACTTATCAGGCCCAGGTGCCTGAGTTCGGATTCAACAAGCACTTCATCACAATAATCCCATACTTCACGGTCGACTTCCCCGACCTGTCGCTGGGCGAGGACGTTTTCATGGACCTCTTTTCTATGGCAAGGGTCAGACATGATACGGTCGTCAGCTCGCTTGTTACAGGATGGGTTGCGGGCATCACCGTCACACCAGTCGTACCCCTCACCTGGGTGACCGTGGAGGCTACGAATGGAACGACTACCAGATCAACCCCAACACTTGACGGGAGGTACGATGGCGCCGGAGCGTTGTTCCTACCCGCAGGCATTTACACAATCACGTTCTCGGTCGCCAACTACCAGCCACAATCATTCGCAAACTTCCAGGTTGCATGGAACTCATCATACGTGGCAATCCCGCCGCTGGGACCGCTATGCCCATTGGCGGATCCGGGACTCTGCGGATCCTCACCGGCACCGCCGAACCCCGCCGGAGCGCTCACTGGTTTGATCACAGTTCCGTTGATCGCAGTTCCACTATCCATCGGCGAGAAGAATGCCCCTGCGAAGCGGCGGCTGGAACTCGCGGAAGATTCCTAGATCACGTATCGGGCCATTCGTTCCTTAGCGGTGGGAGTAGAAGAAGTCAAAACCCAATTGCTGCCCGCAACCGATGTTCTAGCGCCTGAGTCCAAGATTATTCCATCTCCCATGTTGCCTTCGTGAAGTGACTGTGAAGAGAACGGTGCGGATCCAAGGGGCGTGGAGGCGTTCACTTGAACGTCGTCCACATACGCAGCAAAGTAGTTGATGCTAAGGAGGAGCTCCAACGAGACAGTCACTTGTACGGGCGCGGGGGAGTGTAGGATCGAGGCGATCTGGGTCAGAGTCAATTTCGGAATCATATCCGCGGTGACATTCTGGTCGATGAGGCACCATGTGCTACAGGCTTCGAACCCGTAGGTCTGCGTAAATGGGCCCACTTGGACCCGGAGTCTACCCCGCCCACCCGAGCAGGAGGTGAACTCCGGAACGAAACATCCGTCTAGCAGCCACAACCTGACTCTCACACTGCGGAGGTTCGCGACATAGACAATCTGCGAGACACCGACGATACCTGAACCCTCGGGTCGCCCAAGGTGACGACCAGGCATGTCCAACCTTAGCGAGGATGAACCGCTGTGAGCCATCTCGCCAGTAATCGCTATGAACCCGTAATTCTTCCCGATGTCCCATCCGTTCCACCCATCCTCGAAGCCGCCGTTTACTGAAATCTCACGGGTCTGCCACTGCTCGATTGGTGGAGCATGTCCCACCATGATCGTGAAAGATGGAAATTCAGATCCTCCGACTGAAAGGACCGAGGTGAAGAGCGTCGCTCTAACCTGTACTGTCCAGTTCACTGGTATTGGGGGAGCTACGAGATTGTTGACGGTGGTCGCGTTTTTCGTTTCTCCCTCGCTTAGCGCAAAGTAGCCTAAGGCAAATGATGAGCTGGAGAGCACGATTCCGGGGGCGCTTTCAACGACGTCAAGTCGGCCAACGATGAACGACTTCGACTTGGAACAAGTCACGTTCATCTGGCTTCTCACCTGAAAGCCCTGTCCTGGCTCAACGGCCGTTGGATAGTCAACGGATCGAAACTGAAGGCTGCAGCCTACGGCGTGTGCTGGGGTAGGCATTGGGACAATCAGAACTATCGCAATTAGCGCAACGAGCACAACCCGCAAGTCTCCCCATCTCATGCTCCAGACACTCGCCAGCGTTCTCTTGGTGCTCGACTCGTTAACGGTTAATCAACTGGGATTTGTGGTTTGTGGAAAGGCATGCTGGAATTCTGCTATCTCGCTCTGATTCGAAAAATCAAAGCCCTGTCATTAGTATCATGAGACCGGATCATCGCTCATCGGCGCGACAGATCATTTGAACGAGCGGAGAGAACTCTGTTGACGACGAGGAAAATGACGGAACTCGTGCATCCGAGTAACATGTGACCGCGCTAAGCAGTTCATCACATTTCCTCGACACCATAGGAAACAGGTGTCGAAACTTCAATCGTGCAGATGAAAGGGTCAGGGTCGATCCGACCGCCTTAATAGGAAGTTCAGAAATAGGAAAATGACGAATCCTATGGAGACGGTGACGGTTACTAGAAGAGGACAGACGACAATCCCATCAAGATTGCGCAAGAAATATGGTATCGAAGAAGGAACCGTTTTGGAGATTGAGGACACAGGCAAAGGGCTGTTCCTTAGGAAAGCCCGTTCAAGTTTGGACTTGATAGGAACGGGTCGTCGCTCGCAGAAGGAAATCTTCGACCTGCTAGATAAGATGAGAGAAGAAGATGACAGGTAGAAGGCGCGTTGTGTACGACACCCGCTTCATTGCTGCCATGTACTCTCCAAAGGACGATGACGAAAGTCAGAAAATACGACACGAAGTAACGAGCACATTATCACGATACCTCTCGAGCCTGACCATATACGAAGTCTACAAGATCAGTCTAGAAACGGAAGACAAACAAACAGCCGAGACGCGTGTTGAACTGCTAAGACAGGATTTCACTTTAGTCGATGTGGATTGGAACCTTGCAAAGCAAGGAGCAATAGTCTGGAAGAAGTATCATATTCCGATGGCCGACGCAATTATCGCTGCGACCGCTATGCGCCTCAAAGCTCAGTGTGTCACAAATGATGAGCACATTTCCAAGATCAGTGAGATCAAAAGTAGATGGGTCTAATCTCTCATATCTAGGTCCTCTAGGCTTTTAGGTTTGCATTGCGAATGCATTGCAAGGAGTTGAGCGTGTAGGTTGAGGCAGAGTCAACCTCAAAGGTCGGCTCGCTTTCCCATACGACAGGGCGGAACTGCCCCAAGTCGTGCTTCTCGAAGTGGACTAGACTGAAAATGGTATGCCAAATGGTGCGTCAAGCGTTCGTCTAGTGGCCAACAATTGATGGAGATAGGCGGCCGATTGACGCGACAACATAGATTGCCCAAGAAACCTTCGTCGTCCCACCTAACCGTACTCCAAAACCTGGAGGGACATATCTCAGCCAAACAAAGCAATATTCCCTCAGTATTTGCGATCCATTGTTTAGACATTTCAATCGTGGCCATGGAGCCACGTCTTATGCTTCTTTAACACTCGATACCCTGATTTCAGCAGTCGGATACAAGGATGGAAGGCTTCCCGCAAGACCTCAAGTACATGTACCAAATCCCAGCTAGCAGAGGGTCGCTGGACGACTTGCTAATCGAAGCCATAGATGCAACGCTGGCGGAACTTCTCGGCCGTCAAGGCCGAGCGGCAGTGTACGATCACCTGGTCCAGAACACCTTCTTCCCCAAGAGGGAGATCGTTAGGAACCTAGACTCCTTCTTCACACTCCTAAGATCAACGTTCGGGAAGGGGAGCGAGGTTATCGGGAAAGTGATCATGAGGAAATTGCATTCCAAACTTGAATGGGAGTTCGTTGAGATACCGGGATACAGGTTCGCCGACTACTTACAGAACGTCAGGGCGAGGATAGCAAGGGAATGTATCCAGCTCGCAAGAGCCAACGCCATTCACTAGAACCCATCAGCAACGGCTATGGGAATCAGGATGATCGACCAAATTGCCTTCTCCGCCCAAAATGAAGAACCTCATACACCACCACAGCCAAGATCGCAGCTGCGACGCCTGCAACGAGGGCTACCACTAGGTCCAGTGTACGCCACATCTAGACCGTTCCACCAGCATTGCCTACCCTCTTGACTATGTCCACTGGATCTCCCTCTAATGATCGAACACACATTTTTCTTGCAAGCGGTTGGCGCGCTGGATGCGCTTTAAGCTGCATTGCAACAATGCGGTTCAATGTCTAATATACGGTTGGACTCGCTCAAATATGGGCAGGGAAGCCAGCAATTTCAGAGAATGGGCGAACTGAGGAGTTTACGACGGCGTGACATTGATGACAGCGCAATCGATCGACCTGTCAGCACTCACTGAGGGCGAGTTAATGGAGCTCGTGGTTCCGTCGATGACGCTGAACAGGCGTGTGCTCGTGATGTGGCTCTACCTGCATTCAAAGTCCAGCGAACCACTGGACCGATTCGACCTCCATATATCTACCCTAGCAGAGAAGGAGCTGCAAAAGCGGGCGAGTAAGGGAGCCTAACCGATCCCTCGCGGAGTGACGATCATTGTCGGAGTTCCGGAGTCATTTGTGCGCTTCTGAATCTTCGCCTTCACGCTTGGCGCCGAGCTTCCTAAGAAGCTCCGTGCCCTGCCCCAGCTTCTCTCCAGCTGCACTACCGCTAGCCCGCCTCTGGAGTTCTGCCTCAGCCCACGATGAGATCTGTTCGGCGAATTCCTTGAGGGGAAGCGTTCCTTGCTGTTGCAGGTACAGCCACACGACTAGAAGGCGTCTGCTCATCGACTGCACAGGCACCATCAGCTCGAGTAACTCCCCGTCTGAAACCTCGGAAAGGTCAACACTCGAACTCAATTGGCTCCTCGTCACACAGCCATAATTCTTCATGCTGGGCTTAAATCGGTTTGCCCGTTCTTGAAACGACGTTCCGCTTAACCTGACTCGCGTCTTCCTGAGAAGGCTACAGCCCCGAGCAAGCCAATCATGCAGAGGATCGCGACCGCCAGAAATACCTCGAACGAGATGGTTCCCTCAAGCCCTCCAATCGGCAGAGGTTCTCCCGGTGTAGTCGGCTCTGCGCGCTCCTGCGGTGTGTAGAGCTGGCTTGGAATTCTGTCCTCTATTCCGCTGAACGCCCACCACGCCCAACCCACCTCATACTCGTCGAAGGCTCGCACGGAATCCCGCAGCCAAATGTCGGAACTAGTATCCTCCATAAAGGCTCCGAACTCACCAATCCACATCGGACTACCCATATCGACAACAAACTTCTGATGTTTCGCCGCAACATCAGCCTCCAGCAACACGGCGTCGGACGGATTGTAACTCGCGTAGAAGGAAAGCGGGTAGAAGTGCGGAGACCAGACGATCTTATCTTTCAACGGGAAATCCGCAACCATGTTGGCGGGTTCCAGAAATATGATGTGATTCGCGTCAACAGACCTGATCGCCTCGATGACCCTCACGTAGAAATCGTTGACATCAGACCCGCTCAGGTTCGGGTTGATTGACGTGTACACCCAAGGCTCGTTGAGGATGTCGTAGCCCGCGATGGTGGTTTCGTTCACGTACCTCTGAGCGATCTTACGCCAAACCTCAACCAAATGCTCTTGGATTTTGGTTTGCGTCCAGAAATCCGTGACCGCCCTCCGCATCCCATCCTCGGTTCGCGGGTAGTTGGCTACGAGCCACGCTGGGGTGCCGGAGCCTCCGAACTTGGCTCCCCAGTGCATCTGATGCATGTCCAGGACCACGTACAGCCCATACTTCTTGGCCCAGCGAACATCCTGATCCACAAACTTCGCTAGATATAGCTCATTGAACTTACCGGGAGAACGCTCCAAGCTTGCCCACGAAATCGGTAACCGGACCACATTGAACCCCACCTTCGCGAACAACATGTACGCGGCCTCGCTATGCAGCACGGGAGCCGCACGGTCAGACTCGTAGCCGACGTAGTTGACCCCACGCAGGATCACGGGGGCACCGACCGGGTTCACGATCCGCGTTCCAGCCACGGACAGCGCCCCCTCCGACACCGCTGAAACCCTTGAAGTGAAGGGCCCCAGCATGGAGGCCAGCACAGTGAGGGTCAGCAGTGCTGCGACTAGAACCCGCATGGGACCCAACGACCTCGACCTGTGCCTTAAATCGGTTAGGGCAGCGGCGAACGCGCCAGGAGTCGCGATTATTCGAAACAGCAGTGATTCAGGTGCGAGATATCCCGGTCACTCTAACCTAGAACAATTTTCTAGACGTACGTTACGTACGTAGCGTACGTGCCACGTTATATTCCAAGCCGACGGCTTCATCATTGCTGAAAATTCCGTTAAACTTGAACAAGAAGTGAAAAACATGCAAACATATGGCAAAATTGCATCTGGCAAAAAGCTGGTAATGATAATTCTACTCGCAGCAATAGTTCTCCCGACCGCGATGAGCATGGCCAGCGCCGTGAACCCAACAGGCGCGAGCAGCCATGCAGCTTTCGGGGTCAACGCGCTAAATCCCTACGATGATTCAAATGTGACCGTAACAACTGAATCAATTCAGTCGACATCTGAAGTTTCCACTACTTCGACTGAGGTCACTACGTCAACGAGCTCGGAGGCTGTCACAACCTCAACAGAGGCAATCACGTCAAGCACGTCCTCAGTAGAAAATGTAACAACGATAGTCACCTCAACTACCACAACAGAGAGCACCGTAACCTCGACAACCGAGGCTCAAACGGTGACCACAACAGCCGAGTATCAGGTTGTGTTCGAGGTCAATCCCTCAGGTGCAGGATGGACAAGCCCGTCCGATAGCGGCTCCTACGTGGCGGGGTCGTCTATCGGGATAGGGGCCACAGCCAACTCTGGCTATGCGTTCTCGGGTTGGAGCGTGAGCGACGCCTCAGCCCTCGTAGTGGCTGATTCATCATCTGCCTCCACGACCGTAACCATCAACGGCGTTGGGACGATAACTGCAAACTTCAACCCAACCACCGTGAGCGTGGCGGACACACAAACCGAGGTTTCCTGCAGCGCAGGCTCCATTGAAGTGGGCGGCACCGTCACATGCACTGCAACCGTCACCGGCGGATCATCCGTCGCGGGCCAGACAGTGAGTTGGGGAAGCGCAGGATCAGGCATGTTCGACTCCGTCGAGTGCTCGCTCGGCGACGCGGGCTCGTGCTCTGTGACTTACTCGCCAACAGATGCGGGCGATGGAAGTCACACGCTCACAGCGAACTATGCAGGGGACGCAACCCATAACGCCAGCACAGGCAACTTCACTCTAACAGTAACCGGCAGTACAACTATCACGACTACCACAACGACCTCCGTTACCCCCACAGGCGATGCTCAGATCTGGACGGACAAGGAGGACTATGCGCCTGGAGACACACCAACAATCTACGGCTCGGGATTCCTGCCCAATGCAGAAGTCACAGTCACGGTCGTTCGACCCGAAGGAACGCAGAACGCGTGGACCGTAACCACGGATGAATCCGGGAGTTTCGCAACGAGCTACGCCACTGACACCTTAGTCTCAGGAACGTTTACAGTAACTGCGACGGACGGAACAAACACAGCAACAACAACATTCACAGATGGTCCACTCGTTTATTCCCCGATAAGATATCCTTCAACTGGAGAAGCAGAGGTGGCACAGGGCGGTAGTGTAAGCTTTACACTCAGCATCACTGCTGATACTGCTGGTACTTACTCTTCAGGTGTTTATGCTGATATCGCTGGATATACTGCGATCCCAGATGCTTGGTTTAGTTTTGATCCACCCACCTTGACTTTTACGACGGTTCCTGCTACCAAGACAACCACTGTGAAGATAACTGTGCCTTCAACAGCGACTGCAGGAATCTACGCTAGGACGACAAAGTTCAATCCTCGTGCTGGCACTGGTGTCGACGTTTACATCAAGGTTACGGCAGCTGACACTACGCCGCCTGTGATTACTCCCACAGTTACTGGCACTCTCGGCAATAACGGCTGGTACATTACTAATGTGATCGTTAGCTGGAGCGTCAGCGATCCCGAGTCAGGAATCGCTTCCTCCACTGGGTGTGGGTCAACTACTATCAACTCTGACACCTCAGGCGCCACTCTAACGTGCTCCGCAACGAACGGCGCCGGCCTATCCAACTCCGCATCAGTCACAATCAAGAGAGATGCTACGCCTCCAACGGTCACTTTGACGCCTGATCGAGTTCCGGACAGTAACGGTTGGTACAACCACGCGGTCACATTCACTGTCTCGGGAACCGATGGCACAAGCGGAATCGCCTCATGCGACTCCCCAATCACATACTCCGGCCCAGATTCAAGCTCCGCCTCGGTGACAGGTCACTGCACTGATGCCGCAGGAAATACGGGAAGCAACACAGCAAGCTTCCAGTATGATGCGACTGCACCCTCAATAACTGGTTCTCGCACACCCGCCGCAAACGGCTTTGGTTGGAACAACGGACCGGTAACGGTGAGCTTCAGTTGCAGCGACTCTATCTCTGGGCTTGCTCCTGAATCTCCACCTGCCGATACGATCTTAAGCTCCGAGGGTGCGGGACAGTCAGTAACTGGCACATGCAGTGACAACGCCGGCAATTCGGCGAGCGCCACCGTCAGCGATATCAACATCGACCTCACCGCGCCAACCGTCACAGTCACAGCCAACCGCCCACCCGACCATAACAGTTGGTACAATGCACCAGTAGGTTTCACTGTCGCAGGTAGTGATTCGCTAAGCGGCCTTGACACCTGCACTTCCATCCCAGACTACTCCGGGCCGGACGGCGCTAGTGTTTCAGTTTCGACTTCGTGCACCGACAAAGCGGGTAACTCCGGCACCGGATCGTTGAGCTTCGATTACGACGCCACAGCACCAACCGTGACTTTGGCCCCTGATCGAGCACCAGATCATAACGGGTGGTACAA
>Ga0315268_10000857_pt1 | contig 35529 bp, 39 predicted proteins | sample C1_top_MG_FD_204535 | JGI IMG/M metagenome (GOLD analysis project Ga0315268, IMG submission 204535) | Sediment microbial communities from Yellowstone Lake, YNP, Wyoming, USA - C1_top | ecosystem: Environmental > Aquatic > Freshwater > Lake > Sediment | place: USA: Wyoming | collected 2017-08-01
CCTCTTCGCTTTTTTATTTTCTTTTTGCCGTTGCTCTTGTCTTTGTAGGGCGAGGCTTCAGCCTCGCCTTCCGCCGTCTCTAGCCCTCAGTTGTCAATAAAAACCAACCTCCACCCATCAGCCGCCCCCTCGTAACTGAAAACAGACAACGGACCACCGTAAACTCTCCCCTCCCCACGCAACTCTGCTAGCATTTCCCCATGCGCACCCTTCGCCTCTTCTCCCTCTCCTTGCTTCTCTGCCTCCTGACCTCTTTACCCCCGGCCTTCTCCCAGAATCCCCCCACCGACGCCGCCGAAATCTCTCGCACTCTCCTCTATCTCGCTCCCTCTTCCGTGCAGACTCCTCCCTCCGCCTCCCCAGCCATCGTTTTCTCCATCCCCGGCTTCAACTACGAATTCACTCCCCCCGCCGCCTGGAAAGTTTCTCCTAACGAAGAAGCCCCCGATTCCGACACCACCCGCGAATCCCGGAAAAAACGCAAATTCACCCTCGCCGGCGTCGACTACACCCTCGCCGGCTCTTCCGACGATGACCGCGCCACCCTCACTCTCTTCCGCTCCGGCGCCTCCGAACCCGTAGCCTCCGCCGTTCTCTGGAGCCGCGACCAGCTCGTCGCTCCCTGGCTCCCCATCGCCCAGCAGCAAAAAAAGACTCTCACCGCCGCCGCCCTTCAGCAGGACCTCGAAGTCGCCGACCCCTATGCCTATGCCGCCGAACTTTCCGGCGATTCTCTCTGGGTCGCCGTCGGCCATTCCACCGGCGAATCCGAATACGGTCTCGGCTCCCTCGTTCGCTTTGATTTGAAGGAAGGGAAGTCCGCCGTCTTTCAACCCGCCGAACTCGCCACCTGCGCCGTCACCCATCTCCTTCTTCTCGCTCCCGATTCCATTCTCCTCGCCTCCCGCCGCCAGGACGAAGGCGCCATTCGCCCCTGCCAGGGCCTCGCCCGCTTCCAGCCCTCCACCGGCAAATTCGAAAAACTTCCCGCTGCCGGCACTCTCCTCGAAAACTCCGTCGTCACCCAGCTCCACGGCCCCGACCCCGTCTGGGTCTCCACCGACCGCGGCATCTGCAAATCCCCAGCCTCTGCCGCCTTCTCCTGGACCTGCTGGCGCGTCGTTCCCAGCGTTCATGTCGAGGACGAAGTCACCGTCTTCAACAAGCCCGGTGAAAAAGCCGGCAGCGATCTTCCTCCCGGGGACTACGAAGTCCTCTGGGCCAACGCCGCTTTTTTTGAGATTGTCACGCAGGATTCGTACGACGCCTGGCTCCGCGCCGACGACTTTCAGGATCTCTCCAACCGCAACTTCGATACCGAACCCTGGAAGCTTCTGAACACTTCCACCGGCTTTGCGCCCGTTCGCCCTCTCGCCAAACCCAACGCCAAAACCCTCGAGGAAGGCACTCTCCTCTACCGCGCCCCGCTCGAAAAGCGCCCCGCCGACCCCGGCGCTCCCGCCGGCTGGGTCAAAGTCCGCATTCGCGCCGGCTGGATCGAACGCGCCGATTTCCAAATCACTCCGCGCATTCTCCCCTTCGAACTCCCCGCCGCACCCGAACCAGAACCCGCGCTACCTCCAGGCGCCTCCTCCACTCCCCCCGTCCCCAAGCACCCCATCGCCAAACCACCCGCCAAACCCTAGCCGCTCGTTCTTCGCTTATGTAGCGCCACCCTTCAGGGTGGCATCTTGCCTTTTTCTCTCTCTTTCTTCTCCTGCGCCGTCCCGCCGCTATCCCCCGCCCATCACTTCCCTCATCTTCTCCATATCCATCTCCCCCTCCCACCGGCTGATCACAATCGTCGCCACCGCATTCCCAATCACGTTCGTCAGCGCCCGGCACTCGCTCATAAATTTATCCACCGCCAGCAGCAGCGCCAGCGCCTGCACCGGAATCTCCGGAAACACCGTCAGCACCGCCGCCACCTTCACGAACGCCCCGCCCGGCACTCCCGCTCCACCCGTCGCCGCGATCATCGCAAACACCAGCACGCGGACTTCCTGCCCCATCGTCAAATGCACGTTCGTCGCCTGCGCCAGGAACAGCACCGCCAGCGTGATGTAAATATTCGCCCCGTCCGCATTAAAACTGTACCCCATCGGAAACACCAGCCCCACAATCGGCCGCGGCGCCCCCAATCCCTCCAGCTTCCGCAGCATGTCCGGAATCACCACCTCCGACGTGCTCGTTCCCAGCACAATCAACAGCTCTTCCTTCAAATATAGAATCAGCCGCGGCAGCGAAAATCCCGCCAGCAGGCAGACGCCTCCCAGAATCACCCCCACGAACGTCGCGCTCGTGATGTACAGCGTCGCCACCAGCTTCGCCAGATTTGCCAGGGACGCCAGGTCGTACCGCGCCACCGTATAGGCCATCGCCCCGAACGCCCCCACCGGTGCCAGTTTCACGATCATTCGAATAATTCCAAAACAGACTTTGGCGGCCACCCCCAGCGCGTCCGTCACTCCTGCTCCCGCCGCCCCCATTTTCGAAATCGCGAATCCGCTTAGCAGCGCCAGCAGCACCACCTGCAAAAAATTGTCATGCACAAACGCGCTCAAAAACGTCCGCGGAATGCTGTCCAGCAGCTGCGCCACCAGCCCCGTATCCTTCACGTGCCCCACATACCCCGCCACCGCTTTTGCGTCCAGCGTCGCCGGATCGATATTCAGTCCCCGCCCCGGATGCCCCAATTCCGCCGCCGCCATCCCCAGCAGCAGCGCCATGACCGACAGCACCTCGAAATAGAGCAGCGTCTTCACTCCCACGCGCCCGACCTTCTTCATGTCCCCCATGGACGCGATCCCCTGCACCAGCACCAGGAAGATCACCGGTCCAATCATCATTTTGATCAGGGAAATAAACGCTTCGCCCACGGGACGCAGGGCGAGTCCTGCATGAGGGAAAAAATGTCCGACCAACACACCCAGCGCAATCGCCGCCAGGACCTGCGCGTAAAGGTCTCTGTACCAGGGCCGCCGCGCCACGGCTACGCTTTTACGCCGCGCTTCTCGTTCAAAAACGCCTTCAACTCCCCGGCCTTCGTCGAGAGCGTCTTCAGCCACCGCTGCCCGCCGGAAATAAATCCGATCCAGTACCCGATCTCCACCAGTTGCGGCTCGCTGAACTCCGCGTGCAGCCTCTTCCACATCGCGTCATCCGCCTGCTCCGGATTCCAGATGATCGCGTCCGCGTAATTCATCGCCAGCTTTTCCCGCGCCGTAAACTTCTCCGACTTCTCGTACTTCAGCGCTTCCGACATCCGGTCTTCGCTATTCCGCGCACCCTGCGCGGATCCTTGGTTCGCTCAATACCCGCACGACATACTTAGCGCGATATACGCCCGCAGCAGCTCTTTCAACTCCCACTCCACCGTCCCCTTGTCCTTCTTGAACAGCAGGTCAAACGTCGACGTAAACGACCGCATCACGTCCGGCTGGTGCGCTCGGATCGCCTGATTCTCCGGCCCCGGCCTCCCCGCCGCAATCGCATCCTCCAGCCACTTCTTCGCCTGCGGATCCGCAATCATCTCCGGTGCCAGGTAACTGATGCGCGCCATATAGACCTCTCCTTGATCCAGAAAACCAGAATCTAACCGATATTACCATAATACTGGACCCCGGTATTGTCCCAGCTGCCTTACTTCTGCGGCAGCTCCGTATCGACCGTCAATCGCGGCTGAACAAGGTCGGGTTCCACAATCCACACCTGCCGGCCTCGGAAGTAATCCAGCAGAGACTGAAGGCTCACTCCAGGAATCTCCCGCGCCCAGAAAGATGTGCCGCCCCGCATGTTTCAGGCTGTCCGATTGCCCCTGCAACCACAGGTCGTGGCACAATACATCATAAAAAGGCGGCTGGCACAGGTGTAAGTCGTGAGAAGATTTCGGGTGCCCCATCTTTCGCGTCTCGCGAAAGGTGGGGTTTTTGAAGTTGTTTTTTCTCGGAGATTTCCTCGGCATGCTCAACTTGCGCGAATCTGACGCCCAACCCACCCCATCGTACTATCGCGCCAGGTGCTACGATCCGAATATGGAAAGATTTCTCAGTGAGTATCCCTCAGCTCTCCCTCCTCTCTGCCGCAGCGTTCATCCCTTCTTTCTCGCTCCCCTTGCCCCTCAAGCACCTCCCGGGTACCGGACCCTTTGCTTTCCAAGAGGCCGGGTTTAAAGTCAATTCCATGCTCAACCTAAATAAGAATCTCGCTCTCTCCCATCCCCGCTCCCTCCTCCTTCTTCTCCTCGCCCTCTTCGTCTTCTCCCCCGCCTCGCCCGCACAGCAGCGCCGCGAGCGCGAACCCAATTCCGTCTACGCCCAGCGCCGCGCCGCCCTCGCCGCGCAGGTGGATTCGCCCATCCTCCTCCTCGGCTTCACCGGCCGCGAAGAGTCCTCGCAATCCTACGTCTTCGCCCAGGAAGACAATTTCTATTACCTCACCGGCCACAACGAAGAAGGCGCCGCTCTCCTCATCCTTCCCCCCGTCGCAAAACAATCTCTCGCCAACGGCGCCACCGACACCTGGACCGGCCCCCGCGAAATTCTTTTTCTCCCCGCGCGCAATCTCAAAAAAGAGGCCTGGAACGGCCCCCGCCTCTCCCCCGACGACCCCGCCATCCACGAGAAAACCGGCTTCGCCTCCGTCCTTTCCTCCGACACCCAGTTCCGCCCCGCCGTCGAACAACTCGCCCATCTCTATCACGACTTCTTCACCATCCTGCCCTACGAACAGGAAAACGGCGGCTACCCCCACGAAAAGGAATTCACCGCCTGGCTCGCTGGACTGGCTCCCAAAGTCGCCTTCCAGGACATTCGCGCGCAAATCAGCCGCCTCCGCGAAATCAAATCCCCCGGCGAAATCGCGTTTCTCCAGCGCGCCATCGATCTCTCCGTGGACGCCCATCTGGAAGCCATGCGCCGCATGCGCCCCGGCCTTTTCGAATACCAGATTGCCGCGGCCATGACCGCCGTGCATCTCGAGGGCGGTGCGGAAGCCGAAGGCTACGCGCCCATCGTCGGCGCGGGATTCAATTCCACTGTGCTGCACTACGACAAGCTCGATCGCAAAATCGCTCCCGGCGACATCGTGGTCCTCGACGTCGCCGCGCAATTCTCCGGCTATTCCGCCGACCTCACCCGCTCGCTCCCCGCCAACGGAAAATTCTCGCCGCGCCAGCGCGAAATCTACGAGATCGTCCTCGCCGCGCAAAACGCGGCCATTGATTCCCTCAAGCCCGGCATAACCTTCTGCCGCGACGGAAAAGACAGCGCCTACAAAATCGCTTTCAACTACATCAACTCCCACGGAAAAGATCTCCACGGAAAATCCCTCGGCCGCTATTTCATCCACGGACTCGGCCACAACATCGGCCTCGACGTGCACGACCCCGGGGACTATTGCCGCCCGCTGGAACCCGGCATGATCGTCACCGTCGAACCTGGCATCTACATTCCCGAGGAAAATCTCGGCGTGCGCATCGAAGACGACGTCCTCATCACGCAATCCGGCTACCAACTGCTCAGCGAACGCCTGCCCCGCGACCCCGAGGCCATCGAAAAACTCATGGCCCAAACGCCCAAACCCTGACCGCCCGGTTTTCGAATTTGACCGGGCCGAATCCCCCCGTTTATACTGTTTCTCCACGCGGAGAACCGATTTCTTCCCGTGTGCCCCAAGTTTTCGAAATATCAGCAGGGAGCGTATGGGCGACACCGTAAAAGCAACACAACTCCGTCCCGGCATGGTCATTCAGCACGAAGGCCAGCTGTACACCGTTTTTTCCGTCGACCACCGCACGCCCGGAAACAAGCGCGGGTCGATGCAGACGCGCATGAAGAATCTGCGCACGGGCACGATGATGGACTACCGTTTCCGCGCGGAAGAGTTCGTGGACCGGGCGATTCTGGACGAAGTGGAATTCGAATATCTGTACAGCGAAGGCGACGAATTTCATTTTATGAATTCGGAAACCTACGAACAGATGCAGATGACCCGCGACGAACTGGGCGAAACCGTTTACTACCTGATTCCCAACACCGTGGTGAAGATCGAATTTTTCGAAGGCAAAGCCATCGGCGTGGACCTGCCGGACACGATGGACCTGAAAGTGGTGGACACCGAGCCGACCTTGCAGAAAGCGACGGCCAGCGCGGTGATGAAGCCGGCCAAGCTGGAAACCGGTTTGATGGTGAACGTGCCGCCGTTTGTGAATAACGGGGACACCATCAAAGTGGATACGTCGGAAGCGCGGTACGTGCAGCGCGTCTGATTTTTTCTGTTTCTTCCTCTTTACCTCATTCCTTCCTTACTTCTTTATTTCTTTCCCGTCGAAGACGCGCGCGAAGATGGCGTCCACGTGGCGCAACTGGCGCTGTAAATCGAATGTCCTTGCCAGGGCGGCGGCGTCCAGGAATTTGGTGATGCGGGCGTCCTTGGCCACGCGATCCTTAAAACTCGTTTCGCTTTCCCAGGCGGCCATGGCGTTTTCCTGGACGGCTTTGTAGGCTTCGTCGCGAGGCATGCCTTTTTCCACGAGGTCCTGCAGCAACTGGCCGGAATAGATCAGGCCGTGGGTGGATTCAAGGTTGCGCAGCATGCGCTGGGGGAAGACGCGCATTTTGCCGACGATTTCGGTCATTTTGGCGAGCATGTAGTCCACGAGAATGGTGGAGTCGGGCAGGATGATGCGCTCGACCGAGCTATGGGAGATGTCGCGCTCGTGCCAGAGGGCCACGTTTTCGTGGGCGGCGAGCATATTGGCGCGGACGACGCGGGCCAGGCCGCACATCTGCTCGCAGGAGACGGGGTTGCGCTTGTGGGGCATGGCGGAACTGCCGCGCTGTTCGCCGCCAAAGAATTCTTCGGCTTCGCGCACTTCGGTGCGCTGGAGGTGGCGGACTTCCAGGGCGATTTTTTCGAGGGTGGCGGCGATGAGCGCCAGGGTGTTCAGGTAATGGGCGTGGCGGTCGCGCTGAATGACCTGCGAAGCGACCGGGGCGGGAGTGAGGCCCAGGCGCTTGCAGATTTTTTCCTCGATGTCCGGGCCGAGATGGGAAGCGTTGCCCACGGCGCCGGAGATTTTTCCGATGGCCATTTGCGCGGCGGCTTCGCGGAAGCGGCCGATGTTGCGCTGATTTTCGGCGAACCAGTTGGCGATTTTGAGGCCGAAGGTGATGGGCTCGGCGTGCACACCGTGGGTGCGGCCGATCTGCGGGGTGTGGCGAAACTCCTGCGCGCGGAGGGAAAGAATTTCGCCGAACAGGACGAGGCCGCGCTCGATGAGGTGCGAGGCGTCGCGGACCTGGAGGGCTTGCGCGGTGTCCACGACGTCGTTGGAGGTCATGCCGTAGTGCAGCCAGCGGGCGGCGGCGGGGTCGCCGATGGATTCGCCGACGGCCATGGTGAAGGCGATGACGTCATGCTTGACGCGGGCTTCGATTTCGAGAATGCGCGCGGCGTCGGCTTTGGCGCGTTCGCGCAGCGTGGCGGCCACTTCCCGGGGAACTTCTCCGGCTTCGGCGAGGGTGTCCGCCGCGGCCAGTTCGACTTCGAGCCATTTGGCGAACTTGTTGGCGTCGCTCCAGACCCGGCCCATCTCTTCGCGCGTGTACCGTGGAATCAAAACGGCTCCTTGATCTCTGTGTTCCTGGACCGCTGGGCGGCCGGGCATAGAAATAATACCGTATTTCGGGGCGCAGGGGAGCGCGGAGAAGTTGGCGGCAATCATGAGGCTTTCTTCTCTTGCGAGCGGTCTGGACCTGGAAGATCCCAGATGATGGTGGGAGCAGGAGGTTCACCGTAGGATTCGGGGTGGAGTTCCATGTCGATCGCGGGGAGGGTGCGAAGTTGGAGACTGTTGATATAGGCCATGACGCCGGCGTGACGCGGCTGGCGGGGACGTCGCGGACGCGGGTGACGGCGATGCTGAACCGGAGCACCCGGGAACTTTCGACGGATTTGATGCTGCGGGTGTTGTAGGCGCTGGGGTATACGGCGAAGATCCGGATTCAGAGGACGGTGTGAGGGGAAGGCGTAGGTTGCCGTGCCGTCACTGAGCCTGCGCCACCCGCCCGCTCGACGAGGATTTGTAGATTCTTCTGCCGAAGGTATCGTACTTGAACAGCACCGTCCCCGCAGTGCCCGGCAGCGTGACGCTGGTCAGCCGGTTCTCGTAGTCCCACGCGTAGGCCGTCGCGCCGCCCGCGTCGGTCTTGCTTACCGTGTTGCCGTTGGCGTCGTAGGCGTAGGTCGTGCTCGGCGTGGAAGTCAGCGCATTGGAAACGTTGTAGGAGTACGGCGAAGCGCCCAGCGAAGAGAGGTGGTTGCCGACCGGATCGTACGTGTAAGTTTCCGTCGTCGCCGCCGCTTTTGTGACCTGGGTCAGTTGATAGATAGCGTCATAGGCGTAGTTCGAGGTCACGCCCGCCAATTGGTCCGTCTTCGACGTGCGATTGCCCGCGTTGTCCACGGTGTAGCCTGCTCCGTCGATTGTAGCCCCGCCCGACTGATGCAATACACTCAGCAGCCGCGAGAGGTTGTCGTATGCGTACAGTGTGCTGAGGCTGTCTGGAGAGGCGAAAGAATCAGCCGAGAGGCGCCCGGCGCGGCGCGGCGATGATATGCTGCGGAGGAGAAAGAGACGGGGAGGAAGCGCCTTGAGCTACGTGGATGAGAATTTGATCGAGGGAGAGAAGGTGGCCTACCGCACGAGGCTGCATTGGGTGGTGATGAAGTGGCCGGCGCTGGCGGGGTTGGCGGCGGGAGTGCTGGCGGTGGGGTTGCTGGGCGGATCGATTTCGATGATGGGGGGAAAGAGCGGGCACACGGAAACGGTGGCAGTCGCGGGACTTTTTCTGGTGCTGGTGGCGGGCGGTTGCTTTGCGCTGGGGATTATTCTGAGGAGCGCGACGGAATTGGCGGTGACCAGCCGGCGGGTGATGGTGAAGTCGGGGATTTTCGAACGCAAGACATTCGAAATGCCGCTGTCGCGGGTGGAGAGCGTGAGCGTGGCGGAAACGATGATGGGCCGGATGCTGGGATATGGCACGGTGATGGTGCGGGGAACGGGCGGAACGCCGGAATCTTTTGAGTTGGTGGGGAAGCCGCTGGAGTTTCAGAAGCATGTACAGCAGCAGATGGGGCGGGGAACGGAGAGTTAGAGTTTGCGGTGATCCGTCGTCAGTACAGGGTTCTCCGTATTGAGGTGGCGGGCGCGGGTGGGAAGTTCAAAATTGAAAGCAAGAAAAGGCCGCCACCCTAAAGGGTGGCGCTACAGGGGATAAATTCCGCCAGGGCGAGGGGAACTCAGTGGGCGCCGCCGGCGCCCTGCACGCCCACGGTTTCGTCGGGGACGGCGCCCGGGCGGCCCTTCACGCGGTCATAGACGGAGATCTGGCTCACCGAGCCCAGGCTTTCGTTGTAATACGTGGGAATGCCCAGTGCCGTGCGCAGCTCTTCGTTGAACTTGCGCAGATTGGCCAGATGGTGGGCCATCGCGGGAACCTTGTGTCCGTCGTCGGTCAGCAGAAATTTCTGATAGCCCGCGTCCCACAGGCGCGTAAACTGGCCGCGAAGCATCACCGTGGGAATAATCGTAATCTGGTACTGGCTGTCCGAGGCGATGCGGAATTCCACGCCGCAGCCGTATTTTTCCGCGCGGGCTACACCGCGCGTGCTGCCCACGGAGAATCCCAGGGCGGCCAGGCTGTCGATCGTTGCTTTTTGAAATCGTTCGTTGATGTTCCACATGATGCTTTCAGGATACGGTGGCTGCGCGACTCTGTAAAGTCCCTCCGCGGGCACTATACTGGTGCCGCACGCATCGAGGCGGAGCAAACCCATGAGGGCCACAAGCAGGCTGCGCATTGGCAGGGAACTGGCGGAACAGATCCGCCGCCACGCCGCGGAAGAGTACCCGCGCGAATGCTGCGGCGCGCTGCTTGGCCGGGAAGCCGCGGACGGGCTTCGCGAAGTCCTGCGCGTGGTTGCCCTGGCCAATCGCAGCGAGGACGCTCCGCGCCACCGCTTCCTGCTGTCCGCCGGGGACGTGCGCGAAGTGGAGAGACTGGCGCGCGAGGCGCAGTGCGAACTCCTCGGCTGGTATCATTCCCACCCCGATTCCCCCGCGCGCCCCAGCGAATACGACCGCGAGCAGGGCTGGCCCTGGTACAGCTACGTGATCGTGAGCGTCGCCAAAGGCGTTCCCGGCGAAATGACTTCCTGGCGCCTGGCCGATGACCGCTCGGCGTTTCTCCCTGAAATCATCGAATAGATTCCGGCGCGCGCGCATCTTCCCGCTTCGGTTCCGCGCGGATTCCAGTTAGAATTATCCAAGGAGCAAGCGAACCACTCATGGCCACCACATCGCAGTCACCGGCGGGCAGCGCCGGCGCGGCAAAACTTTCCAAGGAAGAGATCCTGCGCTATAGCCGCCACCTGATCATGCCGGAAGTGGGCATGGAGGGGCAGCTCAAGCTCAAGCAGGCCCGCGTGCTGTGCATCGGCACGGGCGGCCTGGGCGCGCCCCTGGGCCTCTATCTGGCCGCCGCCGGAATCGGCACGCTCGGCCTGGTGGATTTTGACGTCGTGGATTTCACCAACCTGCAGCGCCAGGTCACCTTCGGCACCAGCGACGTGGGCCGGCCCAAAATCGCCGCCGCCGCGGAGCGCCTGCGCAACATGAATCCCACCATCGAAATCAAGACGTTCGAAACGATGCTGACCAGCGAAAACGCGCTGGACCTCTTCAAGGATTTCGACATCATCGTGGACGGCACGGACAATTTTCCCACCCGCTATCTGGTCAACGACGCCTGCGTGCTTCTCGGCAAGCCCAACGTTTACGGCTCGATCTTCCGCTTCGAGGGCCAGGCCACCATCTTTGGCGCTCCCGGCGGGCCCTGCTACCGCTGCCTCTATCCCGAGCCGCCTCCGCCCGGACTGGTGCCTTCGTGCGCCGAAGGCGGCGTGCTGGGCGTTCTCCCCGGCATCGTCGGCTCGATTCAGGCCATGGAGACCATCAAGCTCATCCTGGGCAGCGGCGATTCCCTCGCCGGGCGCCTGCTGCTCTTCGACGCTCTGGGCATGAAGTTCCGCGAGCTGAAGTTGCGCAAAAATCCCGCCTGCCCCATGTGCGGCGAGAATCGCACCATCACCAAGCTCATTGACTACTACGAATTCTGCGGCATTCGCGGCGAAGAGGCTCCCGCTCCGGTCACGCAGGTTCCGGAGATGACTCCGCGCGAGCTGAAAGCCCGCCTCGACCGCGGCGACGACCTCTTTGTTCTCGACGTGCGCGAGGTGCACGAATATCAGATCTGCCATATCAACGGCCACCTCATCCCCCTCGGTGAAGTTCCCCGCCGCGTTCAGGAACTGGACTCCTCGAAAGAGATCGTGGTCCATTGCAAGGGCGGCAAACGCTCCGCCGAAGCCGCCGAATTCTTGAGCAAAGCGGGCTTCCGCAAGATTTGGAACCTCAAGGGCGGCATTCTGGCCTGGTCGGACGAAGTTGATTCTTCCGTCCCCAAGTACTAGACTCAGTAGCGAACTATGAAACACGCAGCTTCTTCCCGAATGAACAGGACCGCCATGCGGAACGTTTGTTGTCCGCTCGCGGCGGTGTGTCCAACGGGATAGGTGCATTCTGATTTCCGTTTTTAGGACGCCGCCGAACTCTTCGAGTTCGGCGGCTTTTGTTTTTGGCGCCTGTTTTTTTACACATTCGCACTCCGCCCGTACAGGGAGGCGAAAATCAAAAGGAGAATCACATGGGGATCTACCAGGAAACGCTGCAATCGAATGAAAACTACGCCAAGGAGTTCAAGCTGGGCCACTTGCCGATGCCCCCAGGGCGCAAGCTGGCCATCGTCGCCTGCATGGACGCCCGCCTGACCGTCGAGCAGTTCCTCGGCCTCTCCACCGGCGACGCGCACATCATCCGCAACGCCGGCGGGCTCATTACCGACGACGCCGTGCGCTCGCTGGTCATCTCCACGCAACTGCTGGGCACGCGCACCATCTACGTCATCCAGCACACCGATTGCGGCATGCTGACCTTCCGCGACCAGGAACTGCGCGACCGCCTGGCCAGGGAGACCGGCAAGGACGCTTCCCACATCCACTTCCAGTCTTTCACCGACGTGGAAGCCAGCGTGGCCCGGCAGATCCAGCGCATCCGCGAGATCCCCTTTCTGCCCAAGGATATCGACGTCCACGGCTTCGTCTACGATGTGCGCAGCGGCAAGCTCCAGGAAATCGGTTTGGAGACTGTCAAGGCTGCCGCGCAGGGTTGAGTTCCAGCCCCACTCAGGCTATGGTGGAACAGCGGTTCCCGGCGCTTGCTGGGAACCGCTGATTTCATTCTTTCGGAGGCACCGCGCAATGGCTGCGACAAAAGTGATCGTGAAGAACAACGGCCCCATCCGCATCGAAGGCGATTTCGAGATTCTCGACGGCGAAGGAAAGCCCTACGGCCTCGGCGGGCGCACCGCCATCGGCCTCTGCCGCTGCGGCCATTCCGCCAATAAGCCGTTCTGCGACGGCGCCCACAACAAGGCCCTCTTCAAGGACCAGGCCTGCGCCCGCGAACTCCCCCCGCCGAAGGCGTAGGGCAATATCTACATTCTGGGCTTTCGACCGGCTCATCTCATCGTGAGACTGTCTCATCATGATACAGATGAGCCGTCTCGGTCCAGTTTTGGTCCATTCCCTAGTAACCGATACATAACAAAAGCGATGAACCCAGTTTTTGTGTCTCAAGACTAACGATGTGGGCGTCTCACTGCATCTCCTTCCCCTGCCGCTATTTGCGCCTCTCTCTGTAAGTTCCTGTTTCCTATAGACTTAAAAAATATGATTTTTACGACGAAAAAGGTCACCGACGTGCATATTCCCTGACTTGCTTGGCTTTGTTCGGGTTTGGGGGGATTGCTTGCGACGTTGGCCCAATTTCGTAGGGTTTTGCCGGGAAAGGCAGTCGTGCCTGCTGTTATTGGCCTCTGTCGTCCTGCTGAGCCTGCTCGTGGGTGGCGCGCTCTGGTCGCGTTCGCTGGAGATCTCCAGCCAGCCGCAGACCTGCCTCTATCTCGATATCTGCGGCACGCTGCTCAGCTTCTTCTATACCGCCAATGCCCTGATGCGCTTTCGCAGCACCCGTGACCGCACCACCCTGCTGATCGCCGCGGGCTTCGCCCTGGCGGGGGTTCTGGAAATGGCCGGCTCCTTCGGCGCCGCCGAACGCATCGCGTCCGGTTCTCCGGTCTCTTCTCAAGCCCCGGCAAGCTGGGTGGTTGGGGGAACGCTTCTCGGCCTCTTTTTCGTCGTAGCCCTCGCCACCGAGCGCTGGATGCCGGCTTCACGCCAGCCCGGCCGCGAAATTGGCGCGGTGCTCCTGCTGGCCGGGGTGGGCGGCTATCTGGCGAGCGTCATTTCCCCCGCGGCCTCCGTGGTTCCGGAAGCGTCGGCGGGTCTTTTCTTCCGTCCCGTCGAGATGATTCCCGCTCTGCTCTTTCTCGCTGCGTCTTTCCTTTGCGTGCGCCGCCTGCGCCGCTCCGCCCGCGCCTATGACTATGCTCTGCTGGCCGTCGCCATTCTCAATACCGGCAGCCATTTCTCCGCCGGCTTCTCTCTCGGCTTCTTCGACGGACCGTTCTTCGTGGCGGAAACCTGCAAGACGCTCAGCTACGGCGTCATGCTGATCGGCGCGATGCTCGAGCAGGAGCGCCTCTTCGAGCAGGCGCAGGCTCAGGCCATCTGTGATTCGCTCACCGGCCTGGCCAATTACCGCCGCCTTCTTTCCGTACTCCCAGCGGAGCTGGACCGCGCGCGCCGCTCGGATAAGCCTTTCAGCCTGGTCCTTCTGGATATGGACGGCCTGAAGGCCATCAACGACGAGTTTGGACATCTCACCGGAAGCCGCGCCCTGGTCCGCTTGGGCAGCGTCCTGCGCCTGAACTCCCGCGCCATTGACACCGCCGCCCGCTATGGCGGCGACGAGTTTGCCTTGGTCCTGCCCGAAGCCGGCATCGAGATTGCCACGCGCGTCGTCGAGCGCATCCGCGAACGGCTGCAGCGCGACGGCGAACTGCCGCGCCTGTCGGTCAGCGCCGGTATCGCCGTATTCCCGCAGGATGGCGAGACCCCCGATGAACTGTTGGCTGCCGCCGACCGCTCTCTGTATGGAATGAAAAATCGCCGCTCCGCCGCGGGACATTTGCAGTCCATCGCGCGCATCGCCGCGTGCTTGTGAGGATGGGAATGAGCGCCTTCCACTCCACTCCCGGCTCCCGCAGGCCCGCCCGCATTCCCATGGAAGTGGCCGTGGTGCTCGAAGGCCATACGGAATTGCCGGGCGAGGAACGCACCTTTACGGAAAACGTAAGCGCGCACGGCGCACGAATTTTTTCGGTTCGCCATTGGGCGCCGAATGACCGCCTGACGGTTCTTGCTCCGGCGGGAAAGTTTCGCTCCAAGGCTCGAGTCGCCTACTGTCAATCCCTGCGTGGCGAAGGCTACGCGATTGGCGTGGAGTTTCTCGATCCGGCCGGGCGATGGGTTGTTCAATCATAAGAAAGCTGGACTTCGCGTCACAGCGGATAGGAGGGAACGCCTGGAAAAGGAATCTGAAACTTGCGCAAGTTGTGGTTAGAAGCGCCGTGCGGAGAAAAAACCGCCGGCGCTTTTGACTTTTCCGCCCCTCACCCCGCCCGTTTCCTGCCCGCTTGCAACTCCTCATACAGCCGCAGCGTTTCCTCCACCATGCGCTCGGCGGAAAATAGCTCCTGTACCCGCTCCCGCCCCGCCCGTCCCAGCCGCCCCGCGAACTCGCGCTCCTTCAGCAGCCGCGCCACCGCGCCGCGAATCTCGTTCACGTCCGGGCCGGAAACCAGCAGCCCGCTTTTTTCCTGCTCGATGATTTCCGGCAGCGCTCCCTTGGCGAAGGCAATCGAGGGAATCTCCATAGCCATGGCCGCAATCAGCGAATTATTGAGCGCCTCGAAAAACGAAGGCAGCAGAAAAATATCCAGCGCCGCATACACGTTCTCCACGTCCTTCACGAAGCCGGGGAAGAGCACCGCTTCGCCCACGCCCAGCTCCCGCGCCAGGCTCTCCAATTGCCCGCGCAGCGGCCCATCGCCCGCCAGCAGCAGGCGGCAGCCGGGAAACTCCGGGCGCAGCGCCGCCAGCGCGCGGATCAGCCATTCCTGCCCCTTATCCGCAAGAAACACACCCGCGCAGCCCAGCAGCGGCGCATCGTCCGCAATCCCCCAGCGCGCCCGCGCCTTCCTGCGCTGCTCCGCCGTGGGCAGCGCGGGAATCTCCGTGCCCTCGTAAATAACGCTGATCCTTTCCCGCGGAATTCCACAGCCCGCCACCTGCCCGGCCACCCATTGCGAATTGGCGATGATGCGCCGCGCCGCAAGATAGCGAGCCCTAGCCAGACGGCTCTTCGTCAGCGGATAGCCCACCCGCCGCGAGATCACCATCTGGGTTTTGCTGCCCGCTCCCGCCAGCCACGCCGCCGTCAGCGCATGCGGCTCGTTCACGTGCACCACCTCCGGCACGCGCTCGGCCAGCAAGCGGCGCAACTTACGATACGCATGAAACGTGGAAAAACGCGCGGGGACGGTATGCACCGGCACGCCGCACGCCGCCGCCCTCTGCCCCAGCTCCGACCCCTCCGCCGCCAGCAGCTCCGCGGCATGCCCGCGCGCGTGCAATCCCCTCAATAACAGCAGCGCCTGATTCTGTCCCCCGCGCCATTCCCGTTCGAGGTCCACCAGCAGCGGCTTCATGCCGATTCTCCCCGCCCGCCTTGCGCAATCAGCCGCCCCAGCTTGGCGAACTTCAGCCGCACCGCCCGCGCCGCCATCCGCGCAATCATCGCCCCTCGATAGCCATCCAGAAACCCGCCCTGCAAAACAAAACTGCGCAGCCAGCTCCACGGCGCCGCCACCCACAGGGCTCCGCGCCAGTTCCGCCGCCCCGCCCGGTAGAGTTGTTCCGCCGCCAGCGTCGTGTAGTGCTCGACGTTGGCCTCGTGCTCGGCGAATGTCCGCACCGTATAGTGCAGCAGGTCTCCTGCGAGCCGCCCCACGCGCCCGCCCCCCTGCGTGAACTTCAGCGATTCATGCACCAGCCCCGCAAAGCGCGCCGCGTCCCGCCGGAAAAGCCGCCGCTGATAATCCGGATACCACCCCGAATGTTTAATCCAGGCCCCCAGATACCACGTGCGGCGCGAAACTTCGTACATCTCGGCCGCAGGCTCGCCCGCCTTCCATTTCAGCAGCGCCCCTTGCAGCGCCGTGCTCAACTCCTCGTCGGCATCCACCGAAAGGATCCACTCATGCCCGGCCTGCTCCGCCGCATAATTCTTCTGGTCCGCGTAGCCGCTCCACGCCCGCGTAAGCACGCGAGCCCCGGCCGCCCGCGCGATCTCCACCGTGCGATCCGTGCTTCCCGAATCCACCACGATAATTTCGTCCACAATGCTCCGCAGAGACGCAAGAGCGCGCGGAAGATTGTGCTCTTCGTTGAGCGTGATCAGGCAGGCGGAAAGGTGAATCATACGGGGAACGCGGAGAGTATCTCACAAAAACAGCGCAACAATGGAGGGTCGATGAAGAGCGGCTTTACAGCGCTTCGAAGCTCACCTTGATATTGCTCGAGCCGATGCGGAACTCCGTCCCGTCAAACAGGAACGCCGCCCGCGTGCGCTCCTCGTCGTAAAACGTTCCGTTGGTCGAATCCAGGTCGCGCAGGCTGATGGCGTTGTCCTTGACCTCCAGCATGCAGTGATGCCGCGAGATTTCCGGGTCTTCCAGCGCCAGGTCGGCCCCCTTGCGCCCGATGATCATGCGCGGCTTGGTGAACTGATAGACGGCGCCCTTGGAGGGTCCGGTGGTCACCGTCAGCAGCACTTTCTTCCCCGCGGGCAGGTTCAGCCCTTCGTAATCGTCCTTCTGCATCAGGTTGGAATGCGTGCCTTCGGCCCGGGCAAAGGAAGGCAGCGGGGTCATCACCACCGTGCTGTCCACTTTGCGCCGGATTTCGATCACCGTGGCCTTGCCGCATTTCGAGCAGTTGAACTGCACCTTGGCGTGCGCGCCGAGATCGGCGTCGTTGAGCATGTGTTCCATTCCGCAATGCACGCAGGCGGCTTTCATGCCCTCATGCTAACACCCGCCGGGGCGGGAGGGGAGGGGCACAGTCCGCCCGGTGCGGAAAGGGTAAAGCGCCGCGGAAGCGCGCTCCCCGGCAGCCGCGGAGGGGCCAATTGTGCTAGCATAGAAAACTCATTACTGTTGAGAAGGAGCCTAGAGCCGTGTCCGAGCATATCTCGCGCAAGGAATTGAAGCAGGACAAGATCCGCGAATCCATCGAGCATGGCGCCGAAGCCATCCTCTCCCACAAGGCTTTCGCCGCCATTCTCCTCGCCGTTGTCGCCGCCGTCGTCCTGGGTGCCGGCGGCTGGCGCATCTATGCCGAGCGCCGGGACATGAAGGCTTCCGCGGCCCTCGACGAGGGCATGAAGGCCTATAACGCCCGAGTGCTCATGCCCGGCCAGCCCGCCGAGGCCGGCGAACTCACCTATCCCAGCGACACCGACAAGATGCAGGCCGCCGCCGCGAAGTTCGGCGAAGTGGGCGACAAGTATCCCAACAGCAATCCCGGCCGCATGGCGCGCTATTACGCCGCGCTGAGCTTTGAAGCACTGGACCGCCCCAACCAGGCTCTCGAGAGCCTGAAAAAACTGGACGGCACCAGCGACAAGGAACTGGCGGCCCTGGCGCGTTACCAGATCGCGCAAATCTACGGCCGCACCGGCAAAGCCGATGAGGCCATCAAGATCTTCCGCGACCTCGCCGAAAAGAATTCCGTCTTCGTTCCTCGCGGCCTGGTCCTGCTCGAACTCGCCAGCCAGTTGCGCTCCAGCAATCCCAAGGAAGCCGCCGACATCTACGCCCGCATCAAGCGCGAGTTTCCCGATACCCAGCTGGCCGAAGAGGCCGACCGCGGACTGGAACTGCTGCCCAAGTCCTGAGCCGTTTTACGGAGGGCCATCCCTCCGGGGAGAAAACCCGGCTGCGCATTGCGCTTTTGCGGTTTCTTTGAGCCTGTCATGACTCTCGCTTCCTACGCGATGCACGCCGAAGACTCCCGGGGACGCCGTTTCCCCGAGGCCGCCCACCCCTATCGCAGCGAATACGCGCGCGACCGCGACCGCGTCATCCATTCCCGCGCCTTCCGCCGTCTGGAAGCCAAGACCCAGGTCTTCACCACGCGCTTTTCCGATCATTTCCGCAACCGCCTCACCCACACCCTCGAAGTCGCCCAGATCGCCCGCACCGTCGCCGCCGCTCTCGGCCTCAATACCGACCTCGCCGAAGCCCTGGCCCTGGCCCACGACGTCGGCCATCCGCCCTTCGGCCACGCCGGGGAAGAGAAACTCGATGAGCTGATGCGCGCCCACGGCGCATTCTTCGACCACAACCTGCACGCCCTGCGCATCGTCGAGCAGTTCGAGCAGCGCTACCTGGATTTTCCCGGCCTCAATCTCACCTTCGAAGTCCGCGAGGGCATCATCAAGCACTCCCGCGACTATCCCGCCGAAAAATTCCCTCAGCTCGCCGAATACGATCTAAATCTGTTCCCGCCGCTCGAGGCCCAGCTCATCGATTGGGTCGACGAAATCGCCTACAACACCGCCGACCTCGACGACGCCCGCGAAGCCCATCTGCTCTCCCTCGACGTTTTGCTCCGCGAAGTCCCCCTCTTTGCCGAGCACTACGCCGCGGTCTGCTCCGCCTATCCCGACGGCCCCGACAAACTGCGCTTCAACGAAGCCATCAAGCGCGTCCTGGACCTGCTGGCCACCGACCTCATCGAGACCACCCGCCGCAGCGTGGCCGAGTCCGGCGCGCAGACCTCCGCCGATATTCGCAAGGCCCCCCGCCGCCTGGCCGGCCTCGGCGCCGAGGCCGCCGCGCGCAACGCCGAACTCAAGAAATTCCTGCAAACGCATATCTATCGCCATCCCGCCATTCTCGATGACCGCACCCGCTCCGTCCGCTGCCTCGAAGAACTCTTCGCTTTTTACCTCCTCACCCCCGACGCCATGCCCCCTTTCCACGCCCAGTTGGCCCGCAAGGAGCCGCGCCACATCGTCGTCTGCGACTACATCGCCGGCATGACCGACCAATACCTGCTCCGCCAGCACCAGGAACGCTTCGGCTCCTCGCGCCGCAGCGTGAACTAACCGCCATTCCAGTAGGGGCACGGCATGCCGTGCCCCTACATGCGCCTGCACGCAAAACGGGCCAGCGCCCCATGGAAAAAGGCGCTGGCCCGTTTTAACTTCACACTTTTTTATTCTTGCCGCTCGCTACTCCCCGAACGTGTAGCCCAGGTTCAGCGTATACTCCGGCACCAGATTCCGCCCGAACTGCTCAAAATTAGGCACGTAGCGGATATCCAGCCGCGGCTCCAGAAAGACATTCTTCTTCGGATACATCCGCAATCCTCCCGCCGCGTGCAGTTGGAAATGGCTGGCTGCTCCGATCAGGCTGTTCGAGGACGAGCAGCCCAGGAGAGTATTGCAATTCGGCGGCAAATAGAGGCTGAACTTGGCGCCCCCGATCCCTGCCTGAAGAACCGGCACGATGCGCACCGACTTGGTCACCGGATGCCAGATCACGTTGAAATCGTAAAACGTCGGGCGGTAGTTCAGCCCCGCATAATATCCCTTGGCCGCGCGCCAGGAGGTGTCCACTCCGAATCCGAGGTGCTTCTTGAACATGAATTCGCCCCCGAGCCGGATGAACAGACCGGTCATTTTCGGCGTGGGCTCCCCGCCCAAGCCGAAGTCCCAGATCTGCCCGTTTGACTTGTCCATGGCGGTCCCAAACCCGATGTACACGCTGGTGCTCTGGGCGCGGCCGGGTTGTGCGGCGGCGAAGAGGAGAACGGGGACAAGCGCGAATGCTAGCAAAGTGTGTTTCAAAGTCTGCACCTCCAGGAGATTTTGCGCCGCGTTTGCCGGGCAGCCCGCGCCGCAAATTCCAGCATAACACCATCATGCGTTCCAGCGCACCGGGTAGGACGGCCCTGCGATGACTTTGGTTGCCCGTCTATTCTTTCGCACACCTTCCTTTTTGCCCTCTTCTGTCCCGCCCTCCCCGGTGCTATCGTGGAGTTTCAATCCCGCGGGGGCGCCCCGCGCGCAGCTTCGCTGAAGGGAGAACGGTGATGGCCAAACGAACCCTGGTGCTGGCGGTCTTGCTGGTTTGCGGGATGGTGCTGGTGATGGCCGGAAGCCCTCGCAGCGGCACCCCATCCGCCGACCCCGCCGTCCTGCTGCAGGCTGACGAGGCCTTTGACCGCGCCCGTGCCGATCACGGCGCCGAAGGTTTTTCCTCCTTTCTCGCCGACGATATCGTCACCATTCGCCCCAACCAGCCCCTCGTGCGCGGCAAGAAGGATTTTCTCGCCGGTTGGAATTTCTCTCCCGAAATGGCCGTGCGCTGGAAGCCCGAATTCGCGCGCATCTCCGACGATGGCACGATGGGCTTCACCACCGGCTCCTACAAGGTTTCGGTCACGGAAAACGGCGCGTCTAAAATCGCCGGCACCGGAAGATACATCACCATCTGGGCACGCCAGTCCGACGGCTCCTGGAAAGCCGTCTTCGATTCCGGCGTGGCGGACAAAGCCCCCGCGCCTCCCGCTCCCGCCCCGGCGGAAACCAAAAAGCCCTGACTCTCGCCATGCCGCAATCCCATTTCAGAAAACTGGAAGCGATGTACCACGCCGCTCCCATTAACCAATGGTTCCTTCCGCGCCTGCACATCCCCGAAGCCGGCAGCGCCGAACTTTCCCTCGCCGTGCGCCCCGACTTTTTCCACGCCGCCGGCGCCCTGCACGGTTCCGTCTATTTCAAAGCACTCGACGATGCCACCTTCTTCGCCGTGCAGTCCCTCATCACCGAAACCTTCGCCCTCACCGTCTCCTTCAATCTCTATTTCCTCCGCCCCGTCCAGGACGGCACCCTCACTGCCCGCGGCCGCGTCGTCAGCCGCAGCAAGCGCCTCTTCATCGCCGAAGGCACCCTCTTCGACGCCCGCGGCAAAGAAGCCGCCCGCGGCTCCGGCACCTTCATGCCCTCCGCCACTCCCCTCGGCGAAAACATCGGCTATCGCTGAGCGCCCGGATGCGGGAATATCACTTCGGCATATCCGCCCGCTGTAGTAACCTCACCCCTCGCTATGTTCTGCCCACAGTGCAAAGCCGAATACCGTTTCGGATTCACCCGCTGCCACGATTGCGATGTGGACCTGGTGGAGCGTCTGCCGGAAACGGATCTCCCTTCCGGCGCGGCGCCCTCCGCCGAGACTCCGCAAGAGGTGTGGGCCGGCGACGATCAGGCGCAATGCGTCTCCCTTTGCGAGAAGCTCCAAGCCGCGGAAATCCCCTACCAGGTCATTCAACGCGACCGGCAGTGTCTCAAAGGAGTGGACCAGGATTTCAAGCTCTGCGTGCCACCGGATTTCCAAGTTCAGGCCAGGGAAATCATTGACGCGGACCGCCCGGATTTCCCGGATGCAGAAGCCGCCAAAGCGATGGAACTGCCTGCGGAGGATGATCTTCCGCCTGCCGAAGAAGGGAACAGCGATTGGACCTCGGACTGGTATCCAGAAGATGCCACCGTGGAAATTTATTCGGAAAATTCCCCCGAGATCATCGGGATGATCGAAGCCTCCCTGCGCGAGAACCTCATCCGCTCTCGCACGGAAGCTCCCGGCGACGGTTCCAGCAAACTCTTCGTTCTCCCTGCCGACGAATCCCGCGCCCGGGAAATTGTCCGCCAGATCACCGAAGGCGCCCCGTCCGCTCCCGCTCCCGCGGAAACCAAGAAGCCCTGATTTCGCCATGCCGCAGTCTCGTTTTCGAAAACTGGAGTCGATGTGCCACGCCGCGCACTTCAACCAACGATACTGCCTGCTGGACTGGACAAATGAGATATAAAAGTTATATTGGAGATGTGCACCTGTAATTCTGATAGATGCCTTGAAGGAGGGACCAGTCATGCGACGAATCTTTGTGCTGTTCCTGTTCCTAGGAGTCTTCTGGAGTCCGAGTCAAGCCAATGCCCAAACATCTAGTGAAGAAAATATCGTTAGAACTACCTATGCAAAGCTCCGCTACGCCCTGAAGATATCAGCCGTACACGACGCTTTGACGCGGAATCCCAATCCCCTGCCGGCTGACTTGGAATACCAGGTGGCGGCGAAAACGATTGGATTCGACTTATCCAACTTTGCGAGTGGGCCCGTGAACGACATATCGAAACGCATCTACGGAGAACTTGTAACGAAGCCTCAGGGTGAGGACGTATTGATGGTAGCGATGGCACATTTCAATTCGTTGGAAGATTTGCCGGACAAGCTCCAGGTCAGGGAGACGAATGAAGTAGGTGCCGAAGCGGCATGGACAGGCGGCCAAATCCTAACGGAAAATTGGAATGTCCCCTTCGAGCAGTTTTTACCCCTCTTTGACAAGCAGAATAGCAGTATGTATTCGCGCTACGCGACGTATCACGTCAGGGTCAGCTATGACGGTCGCTCCCGCTCCTACAACGCGATGTTCTTGTTTGGAACCGGAAGCGTACCGGTTCTCGTCGTCGATACCGTAACGAATAATAGTGCTCTGGGCGCGCTCATGCAGGAATCGCTCTACCCGGCCGTTCTTCTGGAATCACGGCTGTCGCAAATTTCCGCCGTCGCTAACTGGCTGAAGAAGCATCAAGCCTCCGACCCGCTGTGCCCCGGGGGCCGGCGGCAAGTATGCTGTGATGCCACAACACTGATATGCGGCCCCGCCGAGGCGGACGTGAAATCTGCCTTGGATGAGCCCCGCTCCAGTGTTTCGCAACCCCTTAAGCAGCTAGCACGAGCCATGCCACGGCCCAGCTCGCCCTGCTTTATGACAGTCAGTGCACGATCCTCTGCCCCGCGCAGTATTGGTGATTGTAGCGATTATAATGTGGCTCATTATGGACTTGTGGCCAATGATGCAGGCACCCAACAACATACGAGCGGGAATCACAGCTGGCATGATGCTCCTTTTGGTGAATGCAATTACACCGATGCTGGCAGCGGAAATTGTTACGCGGATGCAACGGCACAGAGTGCGCCCACTGTTTCAGAAACGGGAGGAGTTACCGCCGGGGACTGCCACGTTACGGCAGTGAATCACACAAACGGAAGCGCAAGCGGCCAAAACCCTACCGCCAACACAAATGGCGCGGCTGCTGTGGTGACGTGAGCGGGATGTGGGTGCCAGCCCACTTCCGACAGCAGCGGCAGGTACTCGATTGCTTCGAATACTCCCCATCTCTTCCTCAGCAGCAGTTCCACCACCGCCCCGTCCGCATAGCCCCTCCACCTCGCCTTCCCTGGGGTGCCCACCCCGCCCCGTTCCCCGCCCTTTTCTTGACTTACCCCCACCCCGCCCCCGATAATGTTTAGGCATGAGAGAGAGCGCCGGAGGCGCGGATTCGATGTTTTTGGACGTCAAGGACCTGGCGGTCCACAAGCTGCCAATCCGGAAGAGCTACGCTCCGGGCAGCCTGGACTATGGCCTGGCCGAGGTGAAGCAAGCCGGTTCGCTCGAAGTCCGCGCGACCGCCGAGCTTCTCGAAGAGCAGATCCATATCGAGGGCAAGCTCGAGGTCCGCATCGAAATGGTCTGCGCGCGTTGCCTCGAACCGCTCGTCGAGGACGTTCACCGCGAGTTTGACCTCTACTACAGCCCGCTCCCCAAAGGCGCCAAGCCCGAGGAAGAGCGCCTGAAGTACGACGATACGGAGATGGGCTTTTACCAGGGCGAAGGTCTTTTCCTTGCCGAAGTGCTCACCGAGCAGGTACTCTTGTCCCTGCCCATGAAGGCCATTTGCCGGAGTGATTGCCGGGGCTTGTGCTCGAATTGCGGCGCGAACCTCAATCACGAAGAGTGCCGGTGTGAGACCCATACGACCGACCCTCGTCTGGCTCCCCTCGCGCGCCTGAAGCAGGAATGGCTGAAAAAACAATAGGTTCCAGGGCCAAAAGCCCGTAAAATTTGCGCCCCGGCTAACGGGGCAAAGAGGAGTAGTGTTATGCCTAACCCGAAACGTCGCCATTCTCATCAGCGCAAAAATAAGCGCCGTTCTCATGATTTCCTGGAAGCCCCCGCTTCCGGCGGTACTTGTCCCAACTGCCATGAAGCCAAGCAGCCGCACCGCATCTGTCCGCAGTGCGGGCATTACAAGGGCCGCCAGGTTCAGGAAAGCAAAGCCTGACGAGTTCCCGGCCGGTAGACCGGATTCCCCATGATCACCATCGCAGTCGACGCCATGGGCGGAGATCAGGCGCCCCGCCCCGAGGTTGAAGGCAGCGTTCTGGCCGCGCGCGAACTTGGCGTGCGCGTCATGCTGGTCGGCCGTCCCGACGCCATTCGCGCCGAACTGGCCCGCTATGCCGCGCCCAGTCTCCCCATCGAAGTCGTGGCTGCCTCCGAGGTCATCACCATGGAGGACCATCCCGCGCAGGCCTTCCGCCGCAAAAAAGACAGCTCCGTGCACGTCGCCGCGCGTCTCGTCCATGACGGCAAGGCCGACGGCATGGTCAGCTCCGGCAATACCGGTGCGGTCATGACCACCGCGCGCTTCATCCTGGGCACGCTCGCCGCCGTCGACCGCCTGGCCCTGGCCGCTCCTCTTCCCAACGCCAAGGGCGGCGTCACCGTTCTTCTCGACGTCGGCGCCAATGTCGATTCCAAGCCCGAGCACCTCGTGCAGTTCGCCGTCATGGGCGAAATCTATTACCGCGCCACGTTCGGCGCGCGCCGCCCCCGCCTGGGGCTTCTCTCCATCGGCGAGGAGGAAATGAAGGGCAACGAACTCACCCGCGAGGTCAATAACCGCCTCAAGAACCTGCCCATTCATTTCATCGGCAACGTCGAAGGCGGCGAACTTTTCTCCGGCAAGGTCGACGTCGTGGTCTGCGACGGCTTCGTCGGCAATATCGCCCTGAAGATCAGCGAAGGCCTGGCCATGGAGATTTTTGGCCTGCTCAAAAAAGCCCTGAAAAGTTCGCTCTCCTCGCAGCTCGGCTATCTTTTTTCCCGCAAGGCTTTTCGCGGGCTGAAGAAGCACATTGATTATTCCGAATACGGCGGCGCCCCTCTTCTGGGCGTTCGCGGCGTTTGCGTCATCGGCCACGGCCGCTCCGACGCCAACGCCGTGAAAAATGCCATTCGCGTGGCCGCCGGCCTGGCCCGCGCCAAAATTAACGAAAAAATCGAACAGGAGCTTGCGGCCGTCCCAGCCATCGCCTAGGGGACCTCCCGGCAGAAAAGAGCAGTCAATATGGGAAAAATCGCATTCGTCTTTCCAGGACAGGCTTCACAATATCCCGGCATGGGAAAAGAACTCGCCGACGCTTATCCCGCCGCGCGCCAGGTCTTTGACGCCGCCGACAACGCCCTCGGCTTTTCCATTTCCAAAATGTGTTTCGCCGGCACCGAGGAAGAACTCAAGCAGACCGCCAACACCCAGCCCGCCATTCTCACCTGCTCCGTCGCCGTCCTCCGCGTCCTCGCCGACAAGGGCATCCAGCCGGATTTCGTCGCCGGCCACAGCCTCGGCGAATATTCCGCTCTCGTCGCCGCCGGCGCCATCAATTTCGCCGACGCCGTCCGCCTGGTCCGCAAACGCGGCACGTACATGCAGGAAGCCGTTCCCGCCGGCGAAGGCGCCATGGCCGCCATCATGGGGCTTTCTCCCGCCGTCGTTGCCGACGTCTGCAAGCGCGCCGAGGAAAACGAAATCTGCTCCCCGGCCAATCTCAACTCCCCCGAGCAGACCGTCATCTCCGGCAACGCCGCCGCGGTCAAGCGCGCCGTCGAAATCGCTTCTCAGATGGGCGCCAAGCGCGCCGTCATCCTTCCCGTCTCCGCTCCCTTTCACAGCGCCCTGATGATGCCCGCGCAGGAACGCCTCGCCAAAGACCTCAAGGATATTAAATTTTCTCCCTTGCGCGTTCCCCTGGTCACCAACGTGGACGCCGAAACCATCACTACCGGCGACGAAGCCCGCGACGCCCTCATTCGCCAGGTTTCGCTCCCCGTCCGCTGGGAGGAATCCGTCCGCCATCTCATCTCCGAGGACGTCAACGCCTTCGTCGAAGTCGGTCCCGGGCGCGTCCTTGCCGGGCTGCTCCGCCAGATCGAGCGCTCCGTGCACACCCTCAACGTCGAGGACGAAAAAAGTTTGAAGAACACCATGGAGAAAATCCGGCAGAATTAGCCCGGGGGCGCCTATGTTCAGTCTGCAAAATAAAGTCGCGCTGGTCACCGGCGCATCCCAGGGCATCGGACGGGACACGGCTCTGGCCCTCGCCCGCGCCGGCGCCAAAGTCGCCGTCGCCGCGCGCAACGAGGAAAAGCTCGCTGCCCTCGTCGCCGAAATCTCCGCCGCCGGCGGCGAAGCCCTGGCCGTCAAAATGGACGTCGCCGAAGCCGATCAGGTCAAAGCCGGTTTCAAGCTCGTCCTCGAAAAATTCGCCCGCCTCGATATCCTCGTCAACAACGCCGCCATCACCCGCGACGGCCTGGCCCTGCGCATGAAACTCGATGACTGGGACGCCGTCCTGCGCACCAATCTCACCGGCGCGCATCTGTGCATCCAGCAGGCCCTTTCGCCCATGATGAAAGCTCGCGCCGGGCGCATCATCAACATCACCTCCGTCGTCGCGCAAATGGGCAACGCCGGCCAGGCCAATTACGTCGCCGCCAAGGCCGGCCTCATCGGCCTCACCAAAGCCATCGCCATGGAAATCGCTTCCCGCAATATCACCGTCAACGCCGTCGCCCCCGGCTTCATCGCCACGCCCATGACCGACGTGCTTCCCGACAAAGTGAAGGAAGAACTCAAAACGCGCATCCCCCTCGGCCGCATGGGTTCGCCCGGCGACGTCACCGCCGCCATCGTGTTTCTTGCCAGCGACGAAGCCGGCTATATCACCGGCCACGTCCTGGACGTCAACGGGGGCATGTATCTGGCCTGAGCGCCGCCGGTAAATGAACGCTAAAGTTGACCAGAACCCTTCTCGCATCTAAAATGGTCAGGTTATCTGGGTGGCCTGAAATCCGGGGTGAGAGCAGCATCAGGCAGGTTTTCGTGATACAACAGATTTTGAATCAGTTCGCATAAGGCGGAGGATACGCATGCCAAGCGTGGAAGAGCGCGTCAAGCAAATCATTGTGGAACAACTCGGAGTGGACGAGGGCGAAGTCACGTCCACGGCCTCGTTCGTCGACGATCTGGGAGCCGATTCCCTGGATCAGGTGGAACTGGTGATGGCCTTTGAAGAAGCGTTCGGGATTGAAGTCCCCGATGAAGACGCCGAAAAAATGGCCACCGTCAAGGACGCCGTCGAATATATCGAGAAGCACGCCAAGGGCAAGTAAGCCCCGGGCCATTCTGCACGCACCTACAGGAGCCAGCCTACCTTGACACGCCGGGTCGTTGTTACGGGCGTTGGTCTGGTCTGCGCGCTGGGCATCGGCACGGAGGAGTCTTGGAAAAACCTCCAGGCCGGGCAAAGCGGCGTTGGCCCGATTACGCATTTTGATACCACGGGATTCGATTGCCGCATCGCTGGCGAAATTAAAAATTTTGACCCCCTCAACTGGGTCGAGAAAAAAGAACTCAAGAAAATGGGCCGCTACATCCAGACGGCCCTGGCCGCCGCCGAATTCGCCGTCAAAATGGCCGGCTGGCAGCCCAATGACGCCGACTCCAACGAAACTGGTGTATACATCGGCTCCGGCATCGGCGGCTTCGACGTCATCGAGCGCGAGCATTCCAAACTTCTCCATGGCGGCCCCGGGCGCATCTCGCCCTTTTTCATTCCGGCCTCCATCGTCAATCTCGCCGGCGGCCATGTCTCCATCCGCTACAAGGCGCGCGGCCCCAATTCCGCCACGGCCACGGCCTGCTCCGCTTCCGCGCACGCCATCGGCGACTCCTTCAAAATCATCGAGCGCGGCGCCGCCGAAATGATGATCTGCGGCGGCACCGAAGCCACCATCACCCCCATGGGCGTCGGCGGCTTCGCCGCGATGAAAGCTCTCTCCACACGCAATGACGAACCCACGCGCGCCAGCCGTCCCTTTGACGCCAATCGCGACGGCTTCGTCGTCGGCGAAGGCTCCGGCATTCTCATTCTCGAATCCCTCGAACACGCCCAGAAACGCAACGCCCCCATCGTCGCCGAAATTGTCGGTTACGGCATGTCCGGCGACGCCTATCACATCACTTCCCCCATGGAAAACGGCGACGGCGCGTTCCGCGTCATGAAAGCCGCGTTGAAAGACGCCCATCTCACTCCCGAGGACATCGGCTACGTCAACGCCCACGGCACCTCCACGCCCATCGGCGACGCCATCGAAACCACCGCCATGCGCCGCCTCTTCGGCGACCGCGCCAAAAAAGTTCCCGTCAGCTCCACCAAGTCCATGACCGGCCATCTTCTCGGCGGCGCCGGCGGCCTCGAAGCCGGCATCAGCGTCCTGGCCCTGCGCGACCAGATTCTTCCCCCCACCATTAATTACGAGACACCCGATCCCGCCTGCGATCTCGATTACATTCCCAATCACGCGCGCAAAGTCTCCCTCGACTATGCCCTCTCCAACTCCTTCGGCTTTGGCGGCACCAACGCCGCCCTGATTTTCAAGCGCTGGACCGGCCAGTAGCCCCGGCGCTCGCTTTTGTAGACCGGCCTCTTTAGAGGCCGGGGTTTTCTCTTTCACGCTTCAATCGGAGCAGGGAAGGGAAATCCCCCGCAGCCGCCAACCCCGGCCGCGGCAGGAGGCTCTCTCCTCATGCTTTCGAAAAGGACCATCCCATGAACATCATCGTCTGCATCAAGCAAGTCCCTGCCAAGGACGCTCCCCTGGCCATCACCGGCAATTGGATCAAGGAAACCGACATCGCCTTCGAGATGAACGAGCCGGACAGCTACGCCCTCGAGGAAGCCTTGCGCCTCAAGGAAAAGCACGGCGGCGAAGTCATCGTCCTCTCCATGGGCCCCGAGCGCGTCAAGCAGACCATCAAGGAAGCCCTGGCCAAGGGTGCCGACCGCGCCATTCACGTCGCCGACGATAATTTTCATCAGCTCGACCCTCTCGGCTCCGCCCGCGCCCTCGCCGCCGCCATCCAGAAAGAAAAGTGCGACCTCGTCCTCACCGGCCTGCAGAGCGACGACCACGGCTTCGGCCAGACCGGCGTGCTCCTCGCCGCCCTCCTCAACCTTCCCCACGCCACGCTCATCATGTCCATCGAAGCCACCGATGGAAAAATGAAGCTCAAGCGCGAACTGGAAGCCGGCTGGTTCCAGTGGATCGATTGCCCGCTCCCCGCGGTCCTCTCCATCCAGTCCGGCATCAATAAAGTCCGCTACGCCACGCTCAAGGGCATCATGGCCGCCAAGAAAAAGGAAATCGCCACGCTCACCCGCGAATCTCTGGGTGTTTCGGCGGCGGCCACCCAGCGCGTCGAAAAAATCTACGTTCCCGTAAAATCCAAACAAACCGAATTTCTCACCGGCTCGGCCAAGGAAGTTGCCGCCAAGCTCGTTGAAAAACTTAAATTCGAAGCGCGGGTGATCTAGCCATGAAAATTCTCGTCATCACCGAACAACGCCAGGGCAAGTGGAACTCCGTCAGTTTCGAAACCCTCGTCGGCGCGCAGCAGCTCGCCGCTAAAACCTCCGGCAGCGTCTCCGCCGTGGTCCTCGGCAAAGGCGTCTCCGCTCTCGCCGCCGAACTTGCCGCCAAGAACGTCGCCGAAGTCATCCTCGCCGAGCACGATCTCCTCGACAACTACACCCCCGACGGCTATTGCGCGGCCCTCGCGCAAATCGTCAACGCCGCCCAGCCCGACCTCGTCCTTTTCCCGCACACTTATCAAGTTCGCGATTTCGCTCCCAAGCTCGCCGCCGGACTTAACAAGGGCATGATTGGCGATTGCATCGCCGTCCGCGAAGACGCCGGCAAACTCACCTTCGTCCGCCAGATGTTCCAGGGAAAAACCGCCGCTGACGTCACCTTTCAGGGCGCGGGCCCGTGGTTTGCCTCCTTCCAGACCGGCGCCTTCCGCGCCGATCAGCTCGCCGCGCATCCCTCCGGAAAAGCCCCGGTGAATTCCGCTGCGATTGATTTGAAGCCCGAACAGATCCGCACCGTCCCCGGCGAACTCTTCCGCGAAGCGAAACAGGCGGTTGATCTAACCCAGGCCCCCATCATCGTCGCCGTCGGCCGCGGCATCAAAGCCCCCGAAAATATCGCCCAGGCCGAATCCCTGGCCAAAGCCCTCGGCGGCGAACTGGCCGCCTCCCGCCCCATCTGCGACGAAGGCTGGCTCCCCATGGAGCGCCAGATCGGCAGCTCCGGCCAAACCGTGGCCCCCAAACTCTATCTCGCCCTGGGCATCAGCGGCGCCATCCAGCACGTCGTCGGCATGAAAGGCTCCCGCACCATCGTCGCCATCAACAAGGACCAGAACGCCCCCATCTTCGAACTCGCCGACTACGGCGTCGTCGCCGATATTTTCGAAATCATGCCCGCCCTCACCGAAGCCCTGGAAAAATCCAAGGTCGGCTGACCTCGGCGTCGCGTAGAATGATGGAAACCCCATGACCGTCCAACGCGAACAACTCGAAGCCGATGTCCTCATCGTCGGCGCCGGCCCCGCGGGCCTTGCCTGCGCCCTGCACCTCGCCAATCTCATTCAAAAACACAACGACTCCGGCGCCAAGCCCGCGCTCTCCGCCGAAAATATCTACGTCCTCGAAAAGGGCCGCGAAATCGGCGCCCACCAGCTTTCCGGCGCCATCATGAACCCCTCCGCCCTCCGCGAACTCATCCCCGATTTCGAAACGTCCGCCCCGCTCGACACTCCCGTCACCGACAGCGCCCTGCTCTATTTCACAAAAAACTCCTCCTTCCGCGCCCCCATCACCCCGCCGCCCTTCCAGAACAAGGGCAACTACGTCGTCTCCCTCAACAAAATGGTCAAATGGCTCGGCGGCCTCGTCGAAAAAACCGGCGTCAATCTCTTCACTCAGTTCGGCGGCGCTTCCCTCATCTACGAAGGCGAAGGCATCGCCGGCGTCATCACCGACGACAAGGGCCTCGATAAAAACGGCCAGCCCAAGGACAACTACACCCCCGGCTACGAACTCCGCGCCAAAGTCACCATCCTCGCCGAAGGCACCCGCGGCTCGCTCACCAAGGATCTCGTCGCCAAAAAAAATCTCGGCAACATCAATCCTCAAAGCTACGGCCTTGGCATCAAGGAACTCTGGGAAGTCCAGCCCGGCAAAATCGCTCCCGGCTATGTCGCTCACACCATGGGCTGGCCCGTCCCCAACGAAATGTACGGCGGCGGCTGGATCTACGGCCTCTCGGAAAATCGCCTCTCCATCGGCCTGGTCGTCGCCCTCGAATACGCCGACCCGCAATTCGATCCCCACGCCGCTTTCCAAACCTGGAAAACGCATCCCGCCATGCGCAAAATGCTCGACGGCGGAAAAATGCTCCGCTACGGCGCCAAGACTCTCCCCTACGGCGGCTGGTACGCCATGCCCCGCACCTACCTCGACGGCGCCCTCATCATCGGCGATTCCGCCAGCTTCCTCGATTCCCAGCGACTCAAAGGCATTCATCTCGCCATGAAGAGCGGCATGCTCGCCGCCGAAACCGTTTTCGAATCTCTCCTCGCCGGCGACTCTTCCGCCGCCCAGCTCTCTTCCTTCCCCAAAAAAATCGAACAGAGCCTCATCAAAAAAGAGATGTGGGCCGTTCGCAACTTCCACCAATCCTTCCAATACGGAAAACTCGGCGGCTTCGTCCACACCGCCCTGCAAATGCTCACCGGCGGCCGCGGCCTCATCGACCCCATGCGCGCGCACCCCGGCAACGAAGCCTACCGCAAGATCAACGGCAAACCCGCGCCCGAACGCTTCAAGGGCGATGGCAAACTTACCTTCGACCGCCTCACCGACGTCTATCACTCCGGCACGCGCCACGACGAGGACCAGCCCTGCCATCTCGTCGTCGCCGACACCAATATCTGCGCCACCAAATGCGCCGCCGAATTCGGCAACCCCTGCCAGTATTTCTGTCCCGCCGCCGTCTATGAAATGGCCCAGGAAAAGGGCGAGACCCGCCTGAAGATCAACCCCGCCAACTGCGTCCACTGCAAAACCTGCGACATCGCCGACCCCTACCAGATCATCACCTGGAAAATTCCCGAAGGCGGCGGCGGTCCCAGCTACGACGGTATGTGATTTCTTCTTCGGCGTTTTTTATTGATGGAAAAATTTATTCTCGGCAGGAACTCTTCAGCAGGGAATTACGAATCGCTCGACCACAACCGCCGCCACAATTCGCGCAATCGCGCCGCAAACGACGCCGCTGGCGCAGCCTTCGGCGCGGGAGGAGCCGCCACCACGGGCGCGGTGATCTCCGGAGCGGCCACGGGCGCAACCTGCGCCGCCTCCGTCACCGCCTCGCCTTCCACCCGCCCCTGATAAATCAGCGTCGGCCGCACCCGCACCCGCCGCACCATCACGATCATCCGCGCATCCGGCTCCGGCTGCACCCGCGCCCCGGCGTTAAACACCAGCGGCGGCATGAATACCTCGTATACCGGCTCGCCCTTCGGCGCCGTTTCGCGCGTGGACACATTCTTCTTCGCTCGCAGTTCCTCCGCCGACGCGATCAGGCTCACTTCCGCCGGCTCCGGCCCCGCCGCCTGTATCTCGCACGCGAACCGCGTGTCTCCCGTATGCAGCATGTCCATCTGCCCGTTGGTCATCTGCACGTCCCCGCCTTGCGGCACCACCACCGACTGCCCCGTCAGCTGCTGCTCCAGCCGAATCGCTCCCCCCGCCGCCCGCGCATACACCATTCCTCCCGCGTCCATTCCAATCAGCGCGTCCATCTCCCCGCCGCCGATCGCCACCGGCCGCGCCTGCACCTGCGGCGTGTACACCGTGATCGCCGGCTGCGCCCCGGCGTGAATTCGAATCGTTCCCGTATCCATCGCCAGCATCAGCGTTCCCGCCGATTTCAGCACCGAAAAATGCGCCGGCCCGCACACCGCCACCTGCCCGCCTTCCACCAGATCGATCCGCGCCGTTCCCGCCTTCACCCGCACGTCGCTCCCGTTGTGCAGCATCGTCCGCGCCCGCCCGTGCGCCGTTTCCACGGTTATCGGCCCGCTCACCACGATCGAGTCCCCGGTGATCGTTCCCACCGCTTCCCCGGACGTCTGCTCCGCGCGCGCCGTTCCAATCCCCAGCCCCGCGCAGCAAGCCGCCACTCCCGCCATGAGCAGGAAGCCCCGCCCGCGGCGGTAGCCGCCCGGCATAATCCCGTTTTGTCTGAAGTACCCCATCGGTTGATCCGCTGCGCCCCACCCCAATTGATTCTTGGGGGCCGCCCTGTTTCCGCAGAGGGGACTGCGCGGAAGACAGGCGGCTCGCCTATACTATACCCAGATGGCCAATCCTTCCACCCCCGACTCCCCCGCAGCAGCCGCCTCCCAGGGCGCTCCCGCTGCCCTTCCCGCCGATCCCGCCGGCACGCCGGTCAGCAAGCATTTCGATACGAGCCTGCCCGACCTTCCTCTCTTCCGCCGCATGCAGATTCCCCTCATCGCCGCCGCTGTTTACGCGGTTATCCGCCTTCTCGGCCCCACCCTGCGCTACGAAGTCCTCGGCTGGCAGCACGTCGAACGCGTCTACGCCGCCCGCCAGCGCTGCATCTTTCCCTTCTGGCACCGCGTCATGCTCCCCTGCATCTGGTGGGCCCGCCATCGCGGCATCGTGGTCATGAACACCGTCCACTTCGACGGCCAATGGACCCGCAAAGTCGTCGAATGGCTCGGCTACGGCACCGCCCAGGGCAGTTCCACCCGCGGCGGCCTCCGCGGCCTCGCCGTCATGGCCCAGCGCCTCGCCGAAGGCCGCGATTCCGCCTTCACCATCGACGGCCCCCGCGGCCCCCGCTACGTCGCCAAACCCGGCCCCGTCCTCCTCGCCCGCCGCTCCGGCTGCCCCATCCTCCCCCTCCACGCCGGCATCGAACGCGGCATCACCTTCGAAAAGACCTGGGACCATTTCGTCCTTCCCAAACCCTTCTCCCGCATCGTCCTCCTCCTCGCCCCGCCCATCTACGTTCCCGATGACGCCAACGCCGAAGTCATGGCCGCCAAACAAGCCGAAATGCAAAACTCCCTCGAACGCGTCCGCGACATCGCCGACTCCTGGTTCTCCCTCTCCGACGAAGAACGCGCCCACCTCCGCGCCGAATTCAACCGCTAATTTTTCCTCCCCATCGCCTTTCCGTCCTTCCTTTTTCTTCCTTTTCGGTCATCCCGAGCGCAGTCGAGGGATCTCTCTTCCTTTTTTTGACTTTTAAGTTTCAACTGTTAACTGCCAACTCCTCCCCTGCCCGTCATCCGCCTCGACAAAATATACAATATAGTGTATATTTGCCTTGACCTCGATGGTATTGTTCTCCCCATGCGCGACGAACCAGCGATCCCCCAGGACGCCGATGTCGCCTGGGAGGGTGACTCCAGAGATGTTCTCCGGAGCTTTCCCGATGACGTCAAGCAGAACCTGGGCTTCCAGCTTCGCCTGTTGCAGCAAGGAGAACGGCCCACCGACTACCGGCCGTTGCCTTCCGTCGGCCCCGGCGTCTTTGAACTGCGCGATCAGGATGCCCGCGCCTGGTATCGCGTCGTTTACCTGTCAAGGATCAACGACGTGATCTACGTTCTCCACTGCTTCGAGAAGAAGAGCAGGGAAATGCCTCGGAAAGATTTCGAGAAGGCCCGGCAACGCCTGAAAGCCGTGCGCGCCCGCCTGGCCGCGGAGAAAAAACATGAAAAAGACCGCTAACAGGCCCGCCCACGTCACCCGCGGAAACGTGCTCGAGGACCTCGGCTTTTCTACCCAGCGAACCACCGCCCTCAAATTCAAGGCCCAGCTCTATCAGGCCATCCTCAAATGCGCCCGCAACTATTCCCGCAAGCAACTGCAAATCATCCTCGGCGAACGCCAGCCCCGCGTCAGCGAACTCCTCAACGGTAAAATCGCCAACAAGAGCGTGGACAAGCTCCTTCACTACGCCGGCCGCCTCGGCATCGAAGCCAATACAAAATTCACCCAGCCCCACAAAGAACTCGTCGAAAAAGAACTCGCCCTCGCCGGCATCCCCGCTTAGCCCCGGCATCTACGCCTCCCATTCCAGCCTATTCTGTCTTATGTAGAGGCTGGGCTTCAGCCCAGCTCTCGTGTTTGGCCCTTTGACTGGTTCTGAAAGTATTCTCCCCTCGTAGTGAACCCAGCACCTTCTGACCAGGTTCCCCTTGCGCTTTCCGGTAGTCTAGTTATATAACTAGACTATCGGAGGTGC
>Ga0315268_10000858_pt1 | contig 35517 bp, 42 predicted proteins | sample C1_top_MG_FD_204535 | JGI IMG/M metagenome (GOLD analysis project Ga0315268, IMG submission 204535) | Sediment microbial communities from Yellowstone Lake, YNP, Wyoming, USA - C1_top | ecosystem: Environmental > Aquatic > Freshwater > Lake > Sediment | place: USA: Wyoming | collected 2017-08-01
AGCTCCGCGCCCATATGCGCCGGCCACAACTCCTCCCCGAGGAGCGGATGCGGCGATCCGATGCGCGCCGCGGCTCCCGAGAACCGGGGACGCCCGACGTCCATCGGCACCAACACTGAGTCGTCCCTACGCCGCGGGCGATCGCCGTTCCCGGAGCACGCGGGGTGAAGGGCAGTTGCTCCGGAGGGCCGGCTGAGAACCCGGACCGCCGGCTGCCGCCACGGCATCCCTCCTCCGGTACCACCAGGGAGTCGGATCTCCCGCGCCAGGGAGGGCCAACTTCAGGTGCAGAATCAGCAGCCGGTAGTGCCGGATCCGCACTTCCCGCCCCCTTGTCCTCGCGCATGACGCGGAGCAGCCTGCCCCCAAACCCTCGTAACCGAGCCTCAGTGTTGAACCCGCGCCATCGGTCTTTCACCCCCTATCGCCGATGTGGGGATGGCACGAACCCTGCTCTCTTCCTGGTCGGATGTCAACTGCAACGACCAGCGAAAAGGAGGGACGGCGATGAAGAAGACGGTAGTGGCAGTCGCGTTGGTGGGGGTCCTGGTGCTGGCGGCTTCAGCCGCCCTGGCGTGGGGACCCGGATGGGGCCGAGGCTATGGCTACGGGTATGGCCCGGGCGTGGCCGCACCGAACCTGAGCGCCGACCAGGTCGCGAAGATCCAGAAGATCCAGAGCGACCGGTACACCGAGGTCGCCAAGGTCCGGAACGAGCTGTTCACGAAACAAACCGAGCTACGGGCGCTCTTCCGCGAGCCGGCCCTGGACCAGGCCAAGATCGCGGCGAAGCAGAAGGAAATCGCCGCTCTTCAGGCCCAGTTGCAGGAGAAGGGGCTCGCCACCCGGACGGCGGTGGCCGAGGTGCTCACTCCTGAGCAGCGGGCGCAGCTCCCGACCTATGGTCCCGGCATGGGTCCCGGGTTCGGGCGCGGGATGGGCATGGGCTACAGCCCCCGGATGGGGCTCGGGCCGCGGTGGTAGGTAGAGGGGGAGCACGCCGGAGGGGATCGTTCCCCTCCGGCGAGGCCGTGTGAGGGCAGCAGATCAGTCAGGGCGAGTCGAATGAGTTTCCAACCGGTCTGGGAGAAGGAGCCTTGCGAGATGGAAGCCGCCATCAAGTGGATCGCGCAGATCCCTCGCGAGGAGATTCCGTGGTACCCCACAGTAAGTCCGGATGCGTGCGTTGGAAACCAGGACTGCATTGCCCTCTGTCCGCAGGATGTGTTCCGGTGGGACCCGGAGGCAGGTCACGTGGTCGTTGCGGCACCGTTCAACTGCGTGGTGGGGTGCCGTGAGTGCGTCGAGGTCTGTCTGAGTCAGGCGATCAGTTTCCCATCGGTCGAAGAGTGGCTGGCCGTACTCCACCGGCTCCAAGCCAGAGTCCAGGAGAACATTCAAGCCTCCTGACACCAGGAGATTACCCGGTACACCCGACAGGCCGGCGCCGCCGGAGTGGCGCCGGGAACGCCGAGGGGAGGAAGTGGAAATGAAGAAGATTGTGGTGGCGGTCGCAACGGTGGCGATTTTGATGGTCGCGGCATCGGTCTTCGCGCAGGCGCCGACGGCGCCGGCTCTCAGCGCGGAGCAGATCACCAAGATCCAGAAGATCCAGGCGGATCGCATCGCCGAGATGGCGAAACTCAAGACCGAGATGTCGGCGAAGCAGTTGGAGCTGCAGACCATGCTCCGCCAGCCGAATCTGGACCGGGCCAAGATCGAAGCGAAGCAGAAAGAGCTTGCCGGCCTGCAAGCCCAGATGGTCGAGAAGGACCATGCGTATCGGTTGAGCATGGCCGAGGTGCTGACACCCGAGCAGCGGGCCCAGCTTCCCGCCTTCGGCAGCCGGATGCCTTTCCGAGGCGGCCGCAAGGGTGGCCTGGGATTTCGCTGGTAGCGAGAGCGCAGTCGGGAGGCCCCGTGCCTCCTGGCTGCGGCTGATCTTGATGTACGAGTTCCGGGGCACGGCCAGGAGGCTGCCATGGATACACTGAATCAGACTATTGAGTTGGCGCTCTGGGCGATCACGTGTGTGGGGCTGCTTCTCGGCCTGCTCCTTCGGATTGGGGAAGTCATGTATCGCGTGATCTCCTGGGGTCGGCGCGCCTGTTTTCACGGCCGATTGGTCCGGTCGCGGACAATGGCCCTCGTGCTCGCCGGTATTCTGGCGGCGTCGCTCACTGTGCCTGTCCCGGCCCTTGCCGGCCAGGGCTGGTGGTGGGGGTCTCCGATCAATCCGGGGTTTGACCGGAACACGGTCATCCAGGTGACCGGGACGGCGACCCAGGTGGACATCGTCACGCGGAGCGGCCCCTCGTCCCTGCGCCTGGACACCTCGGGGGAGAGCTTTACGGTGATGCTCGGGCCAGGTTGGTACCTGGCGGAGATCCATGCCGACATCCGACGGGGCGATCCCCTCATCGTCGAAGGGTCCAAGATGATGGATCGCCGGGGCAACCTGTACCTGGTGGCGGCCCGGATTACGAACCAGCGGACTGGCGCGATCCTGGGGTTCCGCGACGAGGCGGGTCGGCCCTTGTGGATGTCCGGCGGGCCGTCCGGGCGGATGCGGCCGTAGGGGGTGGGCTGTGGGACGCTCGAGGCGACTGGCAGGCTTCCTGGTCCTCGGACTGATGCTATATGCGCTGGTCGGGTGTTCCCTCTTCCCCGTCCCCAGCCGCTCGGAGGTGGAATCGCTCCGGGCACACGTCCAGGTCGTAGACTCCCGCCTCCAGGCCATCGAGTCGGCCCAGGGGCAACTCAAGGGGGTCCTGGACAGGGCCCGGGCGGCGATCGCCTATGTCTGGGGGACCTACACGTTCGTGGATCCCGAGGGGCGGCCGCTCCGCCACGTCCTGAATGACGCAGGCGAGCCGATCGCGGATGCCCAGGGGGTGCCCCTGGTGGATGTGACCGGGACCGGGGCCGTCGCCGTGACGAACTACTGCGGAACAGGGTTCCTGGTCGGGAGAACCGGCGAGCTGCTCACCAATCGCCACGTCGCCGAGCCCTGGTGGGAGGATGAGACGAGCGCCCCGCTCCTCGCGGCAGGCTTTCGGCCGGTGTTCCTCCGGCTGCGGGCCTTTTTCCAGAAGCACGCCACCGGGGTTCCCATCGAGGTCCTCCGGGTGGATCCAGACCAGGACGTTGCCCTGGTGAGGACGATCGGCTGGACCCCGACCAGCGAGCCCTTGCCCTTGCATCCCGACCCCGATGCTCTTGAGGACGGGCAGCCCGTGATGCTCATCGGCTTCCCCACGGGCCTGGACGCCATCATGGCCAAAGTGGAGACGCCCGAGCGGGTTGGCATCGAGTCCACGACGGGCGCGTGCAGCTATGCGACGGCCGAGCGGTTGGCCGAGCTTCACCGGCTCCGGCCGACGGTCACCGGGGGCTTCCTCTGGGAGGCGCTGCCGCATATCGTGGTCTATGATGCGCGGACGAAAGGGGGCGGAAGCGGCGGCCCGCTCCTGGATCGGGAAGGCCGCGTGATCGGGGTCAATGCCGCGTACCTGCCGGAATTCCAGGGCGGGAACTACGGCGTGCCGATCCGATTCGGCCGGCTCCTCCTCGAGGGCGGGGGGATCGTCGCGAACGCGCCGACGCGGGAGACACCGGAGCTGCTGGTGGGAACTCCCGCGCCGAACGAGGCGCCCATCGCTTCCTGCACGGCCGAGGGGTCGGCGCAACGGAAGCGGAGGTAGGATCATGTGGGGGGTATGGTGGCCGAGGGGTTGGCTGATGTACTGGCTGGGCTGGCCGCTGGGCCCGCTGGTCATGGTGGGCTTGTGGGCGGTCCTGATCGTAGCGGTCGTTGTCTTCCTCCGGCGGGTGGGCCGGGCGTCGCCGGCCGGATCGGACTCCGCCCTGGAGATCCTCCGGACCCGCTACGCCAGAGGGGAGCTCAGCCGGGAGGAATTCGAGACGATGCGCCGGGATCTGATGGCGCACTGATTGCGAGGAGAGTCGTCGTGGGTGCTGGACGCAGGTGGCTCTGGATTTCTTTGCTGATCGTGGCCCTCGGTGCCGCCGGGGCGACAACCTGGTATGCCCTCAGGCGACCACCCTCGGCCAGCGGGCCCGCGACGGCCGTCGTTGCGCGCCGCGACTTGAGTGCCACGGTGACCGCCACGGGGACCATCAAGGCCATGGTGGGAGCCGAGGTGAAGGTGGGCTCCCGCATTCCCGGTCGGGTGGAGGAGCTGGCGGTCCAGGTGGGGGATCGAGTGAAAACCGGCCAGGTGATCGCCAGGCTGGAGCAGGACGACCTCCGCGCCGCTGTGGAAAGAGCCCGGGCGGATCTCGCGGCGGATGAGGCCAAGCTTCTTACGGTACGGAACGGGGCGCGCGCCCAGGAAATCCAGACGGTCGAGGCCGCCGTCCGGCAGGCGGAAGCGAACCGCCTCCTGGCCCAGGTGAACCTTGAACGGTACGAGCAGCTTTACCAGGATGGCGGGATTGCCCTTCAGGTCGTGGACACGGCTGCCCGGGACTACGACGTGGCGAGTGCCCAGCTCCGGTCCGCCCGGGAGCAGCTCAGCCTGACGCGGGACAAGTACACGGCCGAGGACCTCCAGTACGCCGAGGCGCAGGTGCAGCAGGCCCGCGCCGCCCTCCGCATCGCCGAGGCGACCCTGGGCTACGCGACCATCACCGCCCCCATGAGAGGCGTCGTGGCCTCGGTCTCCACCCAGCAGGGGGAGACCGTGACCTCGGGGAGCGCCGCGGCGCAAGCTCCCACCTTCGTCACGATCATCGACCTGAATCGGCTCCAGGTGGACGCCTACGTGGACGAGACGGACATCGGCAAGGTCCGCGTAGGGCAAGAGGCGACCTTCGGTGTGGACGCCTACCCGGACAAGGAGTTCCGGGGAAAAGTTACGGCGATCTACCCGAAGGCGCTGATCCAGCAGAACGTCGTCACCTACGACGTCGTCATCGCCATTGACAATAGGGAGGGCTTGCTCCGTCCCGACATGACGACGAACACCACCATCACCGTGGCCAAGCGGGAGAAGGTGCTGGCCATCCCCAACCAGGCGGTCCGGCGAGAAAACGGGGATCGGGTCGTGTTCGTCCTGGACGGGGACCGACTGGTCCGCCGGCCGGTCAAGACGGGGTGGAAGGACAAGACATACACCGAGATTCTGAGCGGCCTCAAGGAAGGTGAGCGCGTGATCGTGGGAGAGGTCGAGAGCGGGAAGGCCCCGACCAAGGGGACCCTGCCTCCGGGGGCGAAGTGAGCTGGTTTTTGCGCTGCCGCGCAAAAACCAAATGGAAATACATCGGGAATCCCTCAAGGGAAAGGAACGAAAGAGAATGATCAGAATGGATGGGATCCAGAAGACCTACCGCGTGGGCGACGTCGAGGTGCAGGCCGTGCGTGGCATCTCCCTCCATATCAAGAAGGGAGAGTTCGTGGCAATCATGGGACCCTCGGGATGTGGGAAGTCCACGCTGATGAACCTGATGGGGTGTCTCGATACACCCACCTCAGGCTCCTACCTGCTGGATGGGCAGGAGGTGGCCGGCCTCGACGATGATGCCCTCTCGACCATTCGGAACCGGAAGATCGGCTTCGTGTTCCAGAGCTTCAACTTGCTGCCCCGGGCCACCGCCCTCGAGAACGTGGAGCTCCCACTGATCTACCGGGACGAGGGGGGCATCAAGGCGAAGGCGGCCGCGGCGCTGGCCAGTGTTGGGCTTGCTGACCGCGCCCACCACAAGCCGACGGAACTGTCGGGCGGGCAGCAGCAACGGGTGGCCGCCGCGCGGGCGCTGGTCACGGATCCGGCCATTCTGATGGCGGATGAGCCCACCGGGAACCTGGACACCAAGGCCAGCGAGGAGATCATGGCCTTGCTCAAGGATCTGCATCGTCAGGCGCGAACCATCGTCCTGGTCACCCATGAGCCGGACGTCGCTCGGCACGCGGAGCGCATCATTCACCTGAAAGACGGCCAAGTCGTCTGGGAGAGCCGATCGGAAGACGTGCACGTCGGGGCAGTCATGGGAGAGCGGCCATGAAGATCGTCACCACGGTGCGGGTGAGTATCAAAGGCCTAACGGCGAACAAACTCCGGACCTTTTTCATGATGCTGGGGGTGCTCATCGGAATCACAGCCCTGACCGTCATCGTCTCGGTGGGCCAAGGGGCCAAGATGCAGGTCCAAGAGCGCATGGAGCGGGTGGGTGCCTTCAGTGCCGTGATGGTATCTCCGGGGGGCGGGGCCACACGGGGCTTGGGGAGCGTGGAGACGATCCCGGCCACGCTGACCGCGGAGGATGCACAGGCCCTCAAGACCGAGGTGCCGAACGTCGAGGACGTGGCCATGGCCCAGGTGAAGCAGAATGAACCCGTCAAGTTCGGCGGCCAGTCCACCACGACCACGGTCTGGGGGGTAACGCCAAACTATATGAAGATTCGCCCGAGCCCGACGGCCCGGGGCGAACTCTTCGGCCCCGAGGAGCAGGCATCATCCGCGCGGGTGGCGATCCTGGGCCAGGAGACGGCCGCGACCCTCTTCGGGGACGCCGACCCTTTGGAGGAGACCATCCGTATCGAGAACGTGCCGTTCAAGGTCATCGGCGTTTTCAAGAAGATGGGGGCCAGTCCGGGTGGGGGAAATCTGGATGACCGCATTTTCATCCCATTTTCGACTGCCTCCCGACGCCTGTTCAACGTCACCTACCTCAGCCAACTGGTCATCCAGATCAAGGGGGCAAACCAGGTGGCCCCGGCGGCCGACCAGGTGAAGCAACTCCTCCGCGAGCGCCATCACATCGCGCCGGGTATGTCGGATGATTTCAGTGTCCGGATCGCGGAGCAGATGCTTGGCGTCCTCACGGGGACCTCCCAGACCCTTACCCTCTTCCTCAGTATCGTCGCTGCCCTCTCCTTGCTGGTCGGCGGCTTTATCGTCATGAACATCATGCTGATTTCGGTGAGCGAGCGGACCAAGGAGATCGGCTTGCGGCGGGCGGTTGGTGCACGGCGCCGGGACATCCTCCTACAGTTCATCCTGGAGGCAGGGGCCGTAACCGCGGCTGGCGGCCTAATCGGCGTCCTGCTGGGCGTGGGCGGGGCCATATTCGCCTCGAGCCTGATGGGCTGGCCTGCTGCCGTCTCCTGGCCGGCGATAGTGGGTGCCGTGATCTTTGCCGGGATTGTCGGCCTCATCTTCGGTGTTCAGCCGGCCCGCAAGGCCGCCGCATTGCACCCCGTGGAGGCCCTTCGGGGCTAGCCAAGGAGTTCGACGCATGTCGGACCTCTCCTTGTCGAATCTCTTCCTGACCTTCCTGCGCCTCGGGGCCACGGCCTACGGCGGGCCGGCCATGATGGCCTATGTCCGCCAGGAGTGTGTGGGCAGGCGACGCTGGCTGTCCGAGCAGGAGTTCAAGGAGGGGATGGCCCTCTGCCAGGTGATCCCGGGGGCTACCATGATGCAGATGGTGACGTACATAGGCTACCGCCTGTGCGGGCTTCCAGGGGCAACCGTGGCGGCGGTTGGGTTCGTCCTGCCGGCGTTCGTCCTCATGACCGGGCTGTCCAGCGCGTATTTCGCCTTCGGTGATCTCCCAATCGTCATGGCGCTGTTCCGTGGGCTGGCGGCGATCGTGGTGGCGATCATCCTGAACGCCTGCGTGTCTCTCGCACGCGCGGCCGTCCACGGGTGGCCGGGTGTGCTCCTGATGGCGCTGGCCTTCGCCGCCCTCGCCCTCCGGGTGAATTTGGTGCTGGTTCTGCTGGGAGCAGCCCTACTGGCGCTGGCTCTGTTCCGTGGGGAGCAGGCGCCGGCGCCCGCCGGGAAAGGTCCCGGCCGATGACGCCCCGCGGGTGGATTGTCGCGACCGGCGTGGCTGTGTGTGTCTTGGTCGTCCCTTTGGCGTTTGCTCCCGTGCTGGCCCAACTGAACCTGATCTTCATGAAGGTGGATCTCATGGCGTTTGGGGGCGGCTTCACGACGATTCCGCTGATTCAACGGGAAGTCGTGGACCGCTTCGGGTGGGTGAGCACGCGGGAGTTCATTGACGGGATCGCCCTGGGCCAGGTGACACCGGGCCCCATCGTGATCACGGCGACCTTCGTCGGGTACAAGGCGGGCGGCCTGCTCGGGGCGCTTCTCGGGACCATCGCCGTGTTCTTCCCATCATTCCTGGTGCTCACCACCCTGGCGCCCCACTACGAGCGGATCAAGGGGTCGAGGCCCATTCAGCTCATGGTCCGGGGCATCCTGGCGGCCTTTCTCGGAATGCTGCTCCTGGTGGGCTATCGGTTCGGCCACGAAGCGTTGGGCGATTGGAAGACGTGGGGATTGATGGCCGCGGCATGGCTCGCACTCTGGCGCAAAGTGGACCTGCTCCTGGTGGTGGGAGTAGGGGCGGCCATCTCCATGCTCGTCTTCTGAGGTTCGACCGTGCGTCTGATGAAAGGCTCTCGCATTGCCCTCAAAGCGCTGACGGCCCACAAGCTCCGGGCGCTCCTGGCGATTCTCGGGATCGTCGTGGGCGTCGCGGCGGTTATCGTCATGCTCGCCGTGGGCGAGGGGGCGAAGCAGGATGTCCTGGGGAAGATCCAAGGCTTGGGGACCAACATCCTCATTGTGAGCGCCGGCCAACTCAAGAACGTTGCGGGACGACCGCAACTCGTCGGCAATGTCACAACGCTGGATCTCCGGGACGTCAAGGCAATAACAGAGGAGTGTCCGGCGGTGGCCCGCGTGGCGCCCATCCAGAGCCGGAAGCTCGCCGTGAAATACGGCACGGGCACGACTAACACCAGTGTCGTCGGAACCTCGGCAGACTTCCCCACCGTGCGGGAGTTCCGGACGATCGCCGGTCGGTTCTTCGATGCCGACGAGGTGCAGGGGGCCCAGCGGGTCGCTGTCGTCGGGCAGACGGTCCTGACCAATCTGGGGTTGGGACGGAGCCTGGTAGGGGAAACCCTCCGCATCAACAACGTACCCTTCGAAGTCGTGGGGATTTTGGAGCCGAAGGGGGTGAACTACGCGGGCATCGACGAGGATGACCAGATCCTCGTCCCGATCAATACTGCCCTCCGGCGGCTCTTCAATCTGACATACCTGAGCAGTCTGTACATCCAGGCGAAAGACGAGCGAGCCATGAGCACCGCGGCGCGCCAAGTGACGGACCTGCTCCGCGAGCGGCACCGCATCCGATCCGGTCAGCCCGACGACTTCACCCTGCAGACCCAGGCGGAGATTCTGGAGGCGGCGCAGGAGACGAGCCAAACGTTCAGCCTGCTCCTGGGAAGCGTGGCCGGGATCTCTCTCTTCGTCGGCGGCATCGGCATCCTGGCCATGATGGTCATCTCGGTCCGCGAGCGGACGAGGGAGATCGGAATTCGCCGCGCAGTGGGGGCGCGGCGCCGGGACATCCTCCTCCAGTTCATCCTGGAGGCTACCGGCCTGAGCCTGACGGGGGGGTTCATCGGAAGCGTGGTCGGTGTCGCTGGAGGCCTGATCCTCGCCCGCGTGACCGGGTGGCCCACCGCCATCTCGCCCCTGGCGATCCTTTTGGCCATGGGCGTCTCGGCAGCAGTCGGGATCTTCTTCGGGGCCTATCCGGCGAGGCGTGCGGCACGCGTGGATCCCATCGTGGCCTTGCGCGCGGAATGAGGGGTGAACCATGGCGACCGCGGCGCGCAGGCCCTCCCGCGGACGACGGCCCGCGCGTGAGTGCAGGGGAATTCAGCGACGGCTCATCCTCCTCGGCGACGAGGAGCTGTCGGAGGCCGAAGCTGCGGCCCTGCAGGCGCATCTCGGCGTCTGCCGCGACTGCGGGCGGATCGAGCGGCTGCTTCGCGGCCTCCTTGCAACCGTCCGCGACATGCCTGTGGCGGAGCCGGAGGACGCCTACTGGGACCGGATGGCGGAGGCCATCATGGCTCGCATTCGTGCCGCTCCTCCGCCGTGGATGGACCAATCCCCGGGCGTCGAGTGATCTGTGCAGAAAATCCCCCCTCACCTCCCCTCTCCCCGCTCGGGGGGAGAGGGAGGGGGCTGAGGGGCCCCTTCATCGGGCACCGGTGGACCGAGGCCCATGAGGACTAACTGGGTGTGGGGAAAGGAGGCAGATCATGAAGCGCGCGTGCATCCTGCGCGCGGTCGCTCTCGTGCTCGGATGCGTCGCGATCCCGTCTCTCGGCCACGCGGACGGCTGGGAAGGGTGGCGCGGGAGCGGTGGCTGGGGAGGGGACTCGCCCTATAACCGCAGCTACGACCCGACCAAGAAGGAGACAACGTTCTCGTACTGCGAGATGCGGCGGGCATCCCCGTCTGGGCCGGCCGGCGTCGAACGAGGTGACCCCGGACGGCGTGTGTCTGCGTACTCGTCAGAACGCCCGGGGCCGGTGCCGGCTGGCGTGGGCTGGCGACCGTGAAGAGACCGGGGGTTCGCCAAGAGATGTGTCCGACCTCACCAGCCGCTTCCGCATCCGCGTGGGAAGTCCCGCACGCGGATGATGCGGGAGACCGCGGTCTTCTCGCGTGACAAGGAGGGTCTCCAATGGAGAAACACAGCGCGGTGGAACAGATTCTGAAGAAGATGGCGGAGGGGTTGGGTGAGGAGCCGAGGCCCATGGTCCTGCTTTCCAAGCTCATGCCGGAAATGATCGCGAAGCAGGCCGAGGACCGGAAGTTCGTCATGGACCTTCCCCATGTCCCGGCGAAGTACAAGCACCTCATCATGATCGGAGTGGCTGCGGCCGTGAGCAGCCACCTGTGCACCGAGACCTTTGTCAAGCTTGCCCACCGGGCCGGGGTGAGCAAGGAGGAGATTGCCGAGGCCATCATCACCGCACGCTTCGCGCTGGCCTCGACCACTTTCGCCTCCGCGGTGGAGGGCATGCAATATCTCACCTCCACCCCGTAGTCCGCCGTGGCAGGCGGCCTCGAAATGGCTTGCGAGGTCCCTGGTTGGGGTGAGGCAGGAGGGTTGCGGAGGGGAGAGGAGGTGTTGCGATGGATGCGCCCACGATCGTCATCCTGTTCCTCATCGGCATTGTCGCCGGCGGCCTGGGGGGTCTCCTGGGCATCGGGGGATGCGTCCTGATGATGCCGACGGTGCGGTTCGGCTTCGCCTTCAGCCCAGCCCTGGCCGTCGGGACGACGCTGACTGCTGTCGTCTTCACCGCCGGCGCGGGGGCCATCAAGCACGCCCGCCTGGGGAACGTGGACAAGAGGGCCGCGAAGGTCATCGCCCTGAGCGGCGTCGTGGGTGTGCTCATCGGCTCGGCCGTTTTCGCCGCCATCGCCAGGTATGACCGCATCGTGGATCTGGTCGTCGGCATCGCGTTCCTCTACCCGGCGGCTCGGATGTTCTGGGAGGGCCTCTGGCAGTGGAGGGCCCCGGAGCCCAAGGAGGCGTTCGTCGGAGGGAGCCCGACGGCCAAGAGCCTCACGGGCGGGCTGGTAGGCATCCTCACGGGGATCATCGGCCTGGGCGGCGGATACGTCATGGTGCCCTCCATGGTGTACATCCTGAAGGCGCCCATGAAGATCGCCATCGGTACCTCCCTGGCGTCCTTCGTTTGGTTCGCCCTGGTGGGGGCCCTGATCAAGCTATACGAGGGGTTTGTCAACGTCCCGGCGGCCGTGGCCATGGGAGTTGGGGCGGCCATTGGCGCCGTGATCGGGGCTGTTCTGATGACCAAGGTCAAGACGGCGGCCCTGAAGGTCCTGTTCGGGCTGATCTTCCTGTACGTAGGGTTGAAGTATGTGTTCATCGCCTTCGGAGTGTCCATCTGAGCCGATGACGGCGTGAAGGCTGGCTGCCGGGGAGCTGTGGAGGAAAGGGGGTCTGTCATGTGCTGCTGCTGTGGTCACGGTCACCACTGCTCTTGTCACGAGGGTGGGTGGCAGTCTCATCCGGGTCACCGGCGGCGTGCCGGCGAGTCGCCGCTGGAGGAGTACCGGCGGATGCTGGAGGAGGAGCGTGAGGTGCTGAATCGGCGGTTGGGGCTTCTCGACAGGGAACTGGAAGAGCTGCGGGGGGGCGGCCGGCCTGGTGAGGGACGGTGAGGCGGCCAGGCACAAGGGGGGAGGGGGGTGATCTTCGGGACCGCGACATCGGGTGAAAGGACGGTGCGAATGGAGAGCACCATCGGGTCAGCGGCGCGGTATTCCAACAGAAATGTGCTGGCCCCCCGGGAACGGGGGGCGCTCTGGGCGATCATGGCATTTAGCCTGGGCGGTGGGATCGTCGCCGGGTATCTCGTCAAGTTGCATGCGGCCATCGCCGGCAACCCCAAGCGAGGCCTGTGCACGTTCACCGACACCGTCTCATGCGACAAGGTTCTGGCCAGCCCCTATGCCGAGATCGGAGGGATCCCGATCGCCTTGATGGGTCTCCTGGGGTTCGCTGTCCTGTTCGGCCTGGCGGCCTGGCGGCTCGTCTTGGGCGAGCGAAGCCCGGGGTGGCTACCGGGGCTCCTCATGGGCGTGGCCGGCCTTGGATGGCTATTCGAGTTGGTGATGACGTGGGTCGAACTCTTCCTCATCCAAGCCGTGTGCCCCTACTGCCTCACGGCCTTTGCATTCATCACGGCAACATTCCTTGCGTCGCTGGCCGCATGGCGTGCGGCGCACCGCACAGCCAATAGCTAAGGAGGTTCATCGTGGCCGATCGTCGCCGACTATCTTGCGTAAGCAGGAAGACCTGGGCCGCGGGTATTCCCGCCAGCGTGGTGGCGCTGCTCCTTGTAGGATCGCTGACGGGGGGCCAGAGCACCAGCCGCCTCGCCTTCTCGGCTGCCGAGGCGGGTGAACTGCCTTTCAAAACGGCGCCCGCCTTCTCCCTGCTCGACGTGGAGGGGAAGCGCCGCGCGCTCGCCGACTTCCTCAAGGCCACGCCCATCCTCCTGGAGTTTATGTCCCCCGATTGTCCGCACTGCCTGGAGATGGCCCCGATCCTGACCCGGCTCCACCCGGTCTACGGTGACCGGGTGCAGTTCCTCACGGTGGCCTTCGATCGAAACACGTCGCGCATCCGGCGCTTCGCCGCCCTGCAAAAGCACGGGTGGCCCTACCTGGTAGGGAATCAGGAGGTGATCAATGTCTATCGGCTGGAGGGGGTGCCCACGTTCTGTTTCGTTGCGCCCGATGGGCGCCTGATCCAGTATGCCGTCGGGTCTATGCCGGAACAGGAGTTGCGGCAGCACCTCGACGCGCTCCTCAAGGCCCGCTGATCCTGGCCCCTCGCCTGTCGTTTCTGCCTGAATCGAAAGAGAGGTAAGGGACAAGTCAAGGCGGAGTGTCAGAGGAACGGGCGGCACGCTTTCCTATTCGTTGAGCGATCCTCTGTATCTGCCGGGCAATCCACCCCTTCCGACCGTATCTGAAGCGGGGGGTGGTGGAATTCGAGAGCGCGGCATGTCTCGCGCCGTCTTTTGGCGGATGAACTCGGCAGCCTGCTCCAGTTCCGCCCGGGCTCCGAACAAGCCCTCCGCCGTCGCCTTGTGCCCATAGTATTCTCTGTGCAGCTTCACACTCAAAAGCATTCCTTCTCTCATCGCCTGCAAGGGTCAGGGCCCGCAACGCAGGCAGGGCTCCGCATCACGAATGTCATTGTAAAATGCAGGTTCGCGGTGCACAGTACCGCGTACGCTGAAGCGAGACGGAAGGGAAACCTATAGCGGGCAAGCTACGGGCAGCCCCCCATCCGACATTACTCCAAGAGGAGACGCGACATGTGGAAGACCTTGGGGATCACGCTAAGTGGGGCCCTACTCGGCGCCATCCTCTTGGCGGAGACTGCCGAGGCCCAGCAAATGCCGACGCAGGGAGCACAGATGCAGCATCAGCCGCCCATGGCTGGCCATTCGGCTGCGCCCACCCTACCCGGCCAGGACGCGTTCGGAGCCATTCAGGAAGTTGTGCGGATCCTGGAGGCGGATCCCACAACCGACTGGACCAAGGTCAACATCGAGCGCCTGCGCCAGCACCTCATTGACATGAACGAGGTGACGTTGCGGTCCGAGGTCAAGTCGGCTGTCGTGCCCGGCGGCCTCACGATGGAGGTGACGGGCACCGGCCGGACGGAGCAAGCGATCCGCCGAATGGTGGTGCCGCACACCGTCGAGCTGAACAAGATGCCGGAGTGGTCGGCGCAGACCGAGGAAATTCCGGGCGGCCTGCACCTGACGGTGGTGGCGAAGAATCCGGACGACGCCAGAACCATCGCCCGTATCCGCGGCCTCGGCTTTATCGGCCTACTGACGGAAGGGTTCCATCACCAACCGCACCATTTGGCCATGGCGAAGGGCGAGGAGCTGGAAGGCCACGGACACTGAAACTGATTTTCCCTACAAGAGCTTTTCTTGCTGACAGTTATTACACCATTCCATATAATAGAGTCGTAATTGAGGAGCCATTTATGCGGATCGCGCGACATGCAAGTCCGGCGGCATGCCCCCCCAAACCGGCGTTGCAACACAGGCCCCTCATCACGCCGGAGCAGGCGGCGGCCCTCATGGGCGTGTTCAAGATCCTGGCCAACGACACGCGGCTCCGCCTGATCCATGCGCTGGCGCGGGCCAGCGAGATGTGTGTGACCGATCTTGCCAAGGCCGTGGGAATGTCGCCACAGGCCGTGTCGAACCAGTTGCAGCGCCTCGTGGACCGGGGCATCCTCGGTTCTCGGCGCAACGGGAACCAGATCTATTACCGTATCGTGGACCCCTGCGTGACGAGCCTGTTGGACCAGGGGCTGTGTCTGACCGAGGACGCGAGGAGACGGACGTCATGATCGTGCCGAGGGGCGAAACAGAAGAGGCAGCAATCCGGGAGGCGGTTGACCAGTTGCACGAGGCCTCCACAGCCAAGAAGTGCTGGCCGTGCGGGTGCCTGCACCACGGGCTCGCCTCGATCGAGAAAGCATTTCCCGAAGGATCGCGGCCGGCAATTCTGGATGCCGCCATCCGGGCGGCGCGGGAGCGGCTGGCTGAGGTTCGTTACGATTGCCTCGGGTGCGAAATCTGTTTCCCCGCCGTGGCCATCAATGCCCTGAACCAGAGCGCGGTCGCGCAGGAGATCGCGGAGGCCTGCCCCACGGCCCCGGCCGAGGCACGTGAGGGCTGGCCGCCGCTTTCCGGCTCGTACACGGTCCTTCGCTACATGGCCCCGGTGGCTGTGTGCACCCTGACCGACGAGAGGTTGGTTGCGGCGGTGGCAGATGGTCCCGATCCCGGCCTCGCCATCGTCGGGACCCTCCAGACCGAGAATCTGGGAATCGAGCGGCTGATCCTAAACGTCCTGGCCAACCCCAACATCCGGTCCCTGGTGGTCTGCGGCGCGGACTCCCGCCAGGCCATCGGGCACTTGCCCGGCCAGTCTCTCGTCGCTCTGGCCCAATCGGGGATTGACGAGCGCTCGCGCATCGTGGGGGCGGCCGGGAAGCGCCCCGTCCTCCGGAACCTCTCGCGGGAGGCGAGTGAGCACTTCCGCCGGACCGTCGAGGTTGTGGATCTGGTTGGCGAGGATCGGGTCCCTGCGGTCCTGGAAGCGGTCCGCAGTTGCGCTGCGCGGAACCAGGGTCCTGCGGAACCCTTCGCGCCGGATCGACTGGTGACCTCTCTCCAGGGCTACGTGCGCGAGCGGATGACCTCTGACCCGGCGGGCTATTTCGTGATCTATGTGGACCGGTCTCGGCAGCTCCTGTCCCTAGAGCACTACAGCAACGATGGCGTGCTCGACGCGGTGATCGAAGGGAGAACGGCGCCGGAGCTGTACGTTCCCGCTGTGGACAAGGGCCTCGTCTCCCGCCTGGACCACGCGGCGTACCTCGGCCGGGAACTCGCCCGGGCGGAACAAGCCCTCAAGTCAGGGGAGCCCTTCGTCCAGGATGCCGCGCCCGAAGCCCCGGCAGCCCCTCCGGGCAAAGCAGCTTGCGGCTGCGAATCTCACGCCAAGGAAGGTGCCACCTGAAGCACCTGAGCGCGCCCGGCGGGCGCAGGGCCGTGTCAGAACGACTGAATCGTGAAACCATTCTGCGAATAATGCAGATGGCGGGGTCAAGGGTTCCAGTACCAGTGCTGGACCTCCGTCCCGGACGGATACTGTTTAGTCTCAAGAAGGAAGGAGGTGAAGTCGCATGTGCGGTTGTCGTTGCGGTTGCGGGCAGGAGAGGGTTCCAGAAGGGAAGGATTCCGCTGCTCGGTTCGTCGGAGCCTGGCTTGAGCCGACCAAGGCGGAGCGGAAGGAGGCCGTAGAAGCCTTCAAGAAACGCCTGGAAGAAAAGCTGGCCGACGTCGACGAAGAACTTCGGAAGCTGTGAGGCCTTAGGCGGCCAGCAGGATGCGCTGGCCGCCCCGCTGTTCTGAGTGTGGTGAGCAACTGGGATATAAGGTTTGGGATGACTGGACAGGAGAGGCGAGTGATGATGCCGGGAGCCGGGATGATGGGGTGGGGATGGTACGGGGGGTATGGCATGGGTGTGGTCGGTGGCCTGCTCATGCTTCTCTTCTGGGGGCTGATCATTGTCGGGCTCGTTCTCGGAGTGCGATGGCTCTGGGACCATGGGCGATCCGGGACAGGGCCCGCGGAGGCCCCCCTGGACATTCTCAAGCGCCGCTACGCGCGCGGCGAGATCACCAAAGAGGAATTCGAGCGGATGAAGCAGGACCTGCTGTAAGAAATTCGGAGGGACCTCGATGCGACGATGGTTTTGGCTTATCGGAGGGGCGCTTATCCTGGCTGGCATGGGGGGCTCGCCTGGGTGTCTTCGGCTCAGGGGGGGCCGTGGTGAGTGGCGCAGATGGGGGGACCGCGCGGCGGAATGATGGGCCCCGGGATGGGCCAGGGTATGGGGCCCGGCATGATGGGCGGCTGGTCCGCCCAGTGGTACGGAAAGAAGAAATTCACGTCGAATGGCGAGCAGATCTACTCCACAGGTGTAAACGCCAAGACCGGACCGATTCCGAGAGTGAGCGGGCCCATGTGGGTCCAGATGGGCGGAACCGGATGTGTCGCCTGTCATGGGATCCAGGGGCGCGGCGGCGTCCCGGTGATGATGGGGACGGCCATCCCTGCGGACATCCGGTACGAGGCCCTGATCAAGGGCGAATACGAGCACGGGAAGAAGGAAACCCCGTACACCGACGCCCTCATCAAGCGCGCGATCACGGAAGGACTCGACCCGGACGGTGATGCGTTGGATTGGACGATGCCTCGCTGGCAGGTGAGCGACGCCGACTTTGCCGATCTCCTGGCGTACCTGAAGACTCTTCAATAGCTCAGAAATAGCGGCTCGAACCACCGACCGGGGGACACCGTGCCCCCCACGCTTCGCCGAAACGCTGCTATTTGACCAATATCATTGCCGAATTGTTGGGATGACAATGTCGGCCCCGACGGACGCTTCGGACTTGACCTTGCGTCGTCCCTCACTGAGAGCCAACGGAAAGAGGTGTCATGAGAAAGGAAGGGCTCACCTCGGTCGGCGCCATTGTGCTGGCGTTTCTGGCCAGCCAGCATCACGCGCTGCACATGATGTTGTTCGCCCTCGGGGTAGGCGGGGCCGGGATCAGCTTCATGACCATGTTTCCTCTGGTTCGGCGAGTCATGCTGCTGATGTCCTTGGCGATGGTTGGTGTGATTGTCTACCAGGTACGCGATCCGAAGCGACCCATCTCCATGCGCATCATGGGCGGCGTGTCGATTCTGCTGACCCTCGGGCTTCTGATTTGGTCCGTGATGCAGTTCGGCATATAAGGGGCAGACCGTGGAGGAGCCATACCGGAAAGACCTGAGCCACCTTACGTGGGACGAGGTGTTTGCCCGGCAGGTCCGGCGTGCAGCCTTGGTCGAGGACTGGATGGACGCCCTGCGGCTTCAGCCGGGTGCCCGGGTGCTGGACATCGGGGCCGGTCCAGGCTACGTCAGCTTGGTTCTGGCAGATCGTGTAGGGCCTGAGGGGCTCGTGTACGCCGTGGACCGATCGGCCGACGCCTTGGCCGTGGTGGCAGAGTTTCACCCCGAGGGCCCGTGCGAGGTAGGGCCGCCGCAGGCAGAGCGCGTGCCGCCAGAGCAGGTGCGGGCGTGGTGTGAAGACGCAGGCTTCGAAGTCCTCACCTATCGGCGGCAAACGCCAGAGCACTACATGTGGATCGTTCAGCGGTGTCCGTAGGAATCTGCGCCGTCACTCACCAGCCTCCTATCCGGCTTGGTCGGGACGGCGAAGGTCTCGCGCCTGCATGGACTGGAGGAGTCGAATCACCTGTTCTAGCGTCCGGCGGGTCGCCTCGGGGAGGGGCGATCCCGGGAAACTACGCTCGGGAAAACCCACAGTCATCTGATAGCCGCGCCGGCCGAGGCGGACCGGGATGATCTCTCCCCGCTCCCCCCGATCATCGTGAGGCGGCATCACCTGCACCTCGACCTCCGGGTCAAACCCCACGGCCCACGCTTTGACCCACTGCTGCACCTGCTCGGCGGACACACCCATCAGGACGATTGCCTCCCTGGAACGCGACGATGACTCTACCTTCCAAAGACCGCGGCCTTCCCCAGTTCCGCCTCGATCTCCAGCAACCGGTTGTATTTTGCAATACGCTCGCTGCGGCAGGCCGAGCCGGTCTTGATCTGGCCGCCGCCCATGGCCACGGCGAAGTCCGCCAGAAAATCGTCTTCGGTCTCGCCCGACCGGTGCGAGATCACATATCCCCAGCCGGCCTTCCGGCACAGCTCGATCGCCTCGATCGTCTCGCTGACCGTGCCGATCTGGTTGAGCTTGATCAGTACGGCGTTGGTCGTCTTCTCCTGGATGCCCCGGCCGATGAAGCGGGTGTTGGTGACGTAGATGTCGTCGCCCACAATCTGGATCTTGCCCCCCAGAACGGCGGTGTGCTCGCGAAAGCCATCCCAATCGGTCTCGGCCAGACCGTCCTCGATGGAGACGATGGGATATTTATCCAGCCAGGATTTGTACAGCGCCGTCAGCTCGGCGCTGGTCTTCCTTCCCTGGCCCGACTTGGCCAGGTTGTACACACCGTCCTCGTAGAAAGAGCTGGCCGCCGGGTCCAGGGCGATGGCAATATCCTTGCTTGCCTTGTAGCCAGCCGCCCCGATCGCCTCCAGGATCACCTCGCAAGCTTCGTCATTGCTCTTCAGGTTGGGGGCAAATCCCCCCTCGTCGCCTACGCTCGTGGCGTACCCGCGCTTGCTGAGGATTCCCTTCAAGGCGTGGAACGTCTCCGCCCCGTAGCGCAGCGCCTCGGCGAAGCTGGGCGCCCCGACGGGCACGACCATGAACTCCTGGAAGTCCACGCTGTTGTCCGCGTGCTTGCCCCCGTTGAGGATGTTCATCATCGGGACCGGAAGCCGGACGGCCCGCGGCCCGCCCAGGTAGGCGTAGAGCGGAAGATCGGCACTCCTCGCTGCGGCACGGGCCACCGCCATCGAGACGCCCAGGATGGCATTCGCGCCCAGCTTGCCCTTATTGGGCGTTCCATCCAGCTCGATCATGAGGCGGTCAATCTCCGCCTGGCGCGCGGGATCCATTCCCAGGAGCTTTGGCGCGATGGTTTGATTGACATTGGCCACGGCCTTCAGGACCCCCTTGCCGCCATAGCGCTTCTTGTCCCCGTCGCGCAGCTCCAGAGCCTCGTTCTCTCCCGTCGAGGCGCCGGATGGCACAGACGCGGAAGCCGCCACGCCATTCTCCAGCGTGACCTGAACCCTGATGGTCGGATTGCCGCGAGAATCCAGGATCTCCAGGGCGCGAATCGCTGCGATCTTTCTTGCCATGGGAAGCTCCTTTTCAGTGTCTGCGAGGCGGGGAATCCTCGGCTCCTGCATTCGCAAGCGCAAGCGTTGTGCGGCGCTGCCCGAGGACGATCCCTCCGCATGAAAGGCGCCATGCCGTACAGTCATTGGCTAAATATAGTCGGCGTCTCATTCCTTGCGCAAGCTCAGCCGGTCCTCCGTCCGAATCGGCGAACAACCCAAGAAGCAGCAAGGAGCCAACCGACCTCACCCTCGCTCCTCCCCTGATACCGGCCCTATACGGTCCGGCGCGCGCATCAGCAAGCGAATCACCCCCAGGAAGACGGCCAGGGCGCCGAGCGCGACCGCAGCCGGATACGCCGGCAACGGCAGCCGAAGCGCGATGCCGCGCGCACTGATGCTCAGAAGGATTCCCACCGCTGCGGCGCCGACCCCGCTGGCGACCCAATAGCGAACCTGGCCTGGAAGCACGTGGGAATCCACGGCCGCCCCAGGAAAGCGAGCGGCGAATCCGACAACCTGAAAGAGGAGGGAGAGCACGACCCCGAGGACGACAGCGCCCAGGGGGTCCGGCGAGCCCGCCGATGGCCAGAGGGCCAGGGCGTATCCCACCAGGCTCAGAGCGGCCCCGGCCGCGAGCAGGGGGATCGACAGGGCGCCGATCCCCGCCGCGCAGAGCATCCCGGCGATCACCCCCAGCGCGCCGGTCAGCTCCGACGGCGCGATCAAAAGCGGGAAGCCCACAAGCACCAGGGCCAGGAGCCCGGCCAACGCGCGCATCATCCCGCCAGTGCCCTCCATCGCCGCCGGTGGACCAGCGGTGCCAGCGCCAGTTCCAGCGGCTGGTCGGGGCGCCATTCGAGGACCGCAAGGCCCTGCCGGTGGAGCTGGGCGAGCTGCGCCTGTCGTTCCAGCGTCCAGAGCCGACAGGCCAGATCGTCCACAGGCGAGAGAGTGACGGAGCCCCGAGTGAGATCGATCGGGCAGGGGGAGAGAAGAACAACATCGAATCCTCGCGCCGCAAGATCCTCCACGGCCCTTACGAAGCGCGGGTCCAGCAGCGGGCTCAGCGCGATGACCAATGCCTGGGGTGGGAGGACACGCGTTGGCACCAGGGTCAAGTCCATGGCCACGTAGGTAAAGATCATCTGGGCGGAGAGGAGGGCGTCGAGGAGGCGCTCGAACTGGGTGCGACCGAGGTTCGGCTTCACCCAGCGAAGCACCCCGCCGTAGTCGATGAGCCCCACGCGGTCCTTCCGCGAGAGGTACGCCCAGGCCAGCGACGCCGCCCCGCGAGCGCAGAGGTCGAGGCTGGAGGCGGATGGGGGGCCGACATGGCCCAGCGTGTCGAGCATCAGCACCACGTCGGCGTTCCGCTCCTGATGGTACTGCGTGACGTAGAGCTTGCCTAGCCGGAGGGAGGCGCGCCAGTTCACATGTCGGACCCGATCCCCTGGTGCGAATGGCCGGATGTCTCCCGGTTCCAGCCCCTCGCCGAACGTCGGGGACACGTAGTTCCCGACGGATGTCTGGGTCCGGCGGGGCAGAGGCAAGCGACGGAGCGGCTCGACCCGCGGATATACTCGGACAGGCTTCGCGGCCAGGTGGCGGGTCTCATGCACCCGGAGGCCGGATCGGTCCCAGAGCCGCGCGTAGACGGTGCCGAAGGTGAACTGGCCGCGCCCGGCGCATCGAAACTCGTAGCTCCATCGCAGGCGTTGGCCCGCTCCCAGGGTGAAAACCGCACGGTTGTCTCCCGACGCCAGCGCCACCGTCGAAGGGAGCGGCTCGAACAGCTCCAGGAGCGGAATGCGGGAGCGGGCGGTCACCGTCACCGTCACGGTGAGGCGATCCCCTTCGAATACCCGCGCGGCCGAGACCTCATGGGTGAGGGTGTAGTGTGGCCGACCGGCCCGCAGGGCTGTGGAGAAGAGCGTGACCAGCAAGGGCACCGCCACCAGGAAAAGCTCCGCTCGTCCCGACAGGACTCCGAGGAACAGGGCCAGCGCGATGAGGCTCACGATCGGGCTGGCAAGCCGGGTCACCCGCGTGCTCATCCGACCTCCGCCTTTGGCGTCGGGACCTGCGACAGCAGCTCGGCCACCACCTGGTCGGGAGATACCTTCGACACCCACAGCTCCGGCCGGAGGATGAGGCGATGGGCCAGGGCCGGGACCGACATCGTCTTCACGTCATCCGGGGTGACGAAGTCTCGGCGGCACAGCGCAGCCTGCGCCCGCGCGAGCTTCAGCAAGGCCAGCGCCGCCCGCGGGGAGGCCCCCAGGGCCACCCGGCTGTCGGCGCGAGTCCCCTGGACCAGGTCCACGATGTAGCGCTCGATGGCCTCGCTCACGAAGACGTCTTCCAGGGCGGCCTGCATGGCCAGCAGTTCCTCGCGGGAGAGAACGGTCGGGACCCGCGCGGCATCCACCCGCCGCTCGCGGCGCCGGGCGAGGATCTCCCGCTCCTGCTCGCGATCCGGATACCCCACCGCCAGCCGCATGAGGAACCGATCGAGCTGGGCTTCGGGCAGGGGGTACGTCCCCTCCAGCTCAATGGGGTTCTGGGTGGCGATCACGAGGAAGGGCGGGTCCAGCGGGAACCGCTCCCCCTCGACCGTGACCTGCGTCTCCTGCATCGCCTCAAGGAGGGCGGCTTGCGTCTTGGGCGTGGCCCGGTTGATCTCATCCGCAAGGAGTAGGTTGGTAAAGACCGGACCCCGGCGGAATTCAAACCGCCCCTCCCGCTGGTCAAAGAGGAAGCTCCCCGTGATGTCGCTGGGGAGGAGATCAGGGGTGAACTGGATGCGCTTGAAGTTGAGGTCCAGCGCCTGGGCGAAGAGTTGCGCGATGAGGGTCTTGGCCAGTCCCGGGTAATCCTCGATCAGGATGTGGCCGCTGGAGAGTATACCGGCCAGGATCCGCTCCAGGACTTCTTCCTTGCCGACGATCACCTGCGAGAGGGCCACCAGGGTATCCCGGCAGCGATCGGCCACCATGTCGAGTTTCATGCGCGCTCCTCAATCTCTGCGATCAGGTCCCGCAGGGTGGTGAGGGAGGGTCCTCGTCGTAGCAGGCGCCGACCGCCTGGCATCACCGGCGCCGCTGCCAGGCGTTGGTCTGTCCGGGCGGCAAGGAGGCGCAGGATCCGGAGCCACAGGACGTGCTCAAAGTACTGCTGGCTCTTTATGCTGAATCGGATTTCGTCCTGAAGTTTCCCGAAGAGCGGCGCGAGCCGCGGCCCTGGCGGCGCCCGGTGGAGCGCCGCCTCGAAGGCGGAGGGGGGTTGAGCGTCGAGCCACTCCCGCGCAAGCTTCCGCAGATGGATCAGGACAGCCCCCAGGAACAGCGCGCCCCCCAGACGGACCACCATCGGCCGGTGCGAAGGGTCCGCGTAGAAGTAGACGGGCGTCATGGCCAGGACAAGAATCCCCAGGAAGAGAAAGTACCCGACAAGGAGTCTCAGCCAGCGCCGCTCAGGCGACTGAACCACGCGAGTCCTCCCGTTCGAGGGCCGCCTTGATCTCGATCAGCGATCCCACCGCCGCATCCCGTTCCGTCGGCCCGACCGAGTGGTGGCTGAATCTCGAGACCTCGAACAGCCTCGTCAGGATCGTCACCGCGTCTGGCGGGAGCGCGAACCGCCGCAGCGTGTCCCGCAGGAACTCCGTCGGGGTCTTCCACGGGGCGCGAGGCAGCCCCGACCCCGCCAGAACCTGTTCGAAGCGGCGGTAGCACAAGATGATCGCCCGCCGGGGATCGGGCTCCCATCGGAGGCCCTCCAAGCTCTCCTCGACGGCCTCGGCCAGCCCCCCGCGCGTCTGAGCGGACGGGCCCACCCACCCTCCGATAATCCGGTCGCCGAGATAGATCCAGAGCACGACCCCCAGAGCCCCCAGCCCCGCCACGAGCACCAAGGCTGCGACCGTCCAGGTAAAGACGGGGCTTCCAGCCATGGGCCTGACCGCCTCCTGGAGTGGAGGCAACGGGCGGGGTCCCGGGACGGAGGAGAGTGCTCCCGTCAGGATGCCCCGCTCAAACGGTGTCCACCGGAGCCAGAAGAGATAGCCAGCCAGCCCGAGAGGCAAGAGCGTCAGGCCGAGGAGGAGAACCAAGACCCAGGGCGAGAGTTTCGGCGCCTCGTGGACGAGCTCGAACTCATCCTCATCCATCTTCCGCCGGCGGCGCAGGCCGCGGGGAAACAGCAGCGCGAGGACCAGCAGGGCCACGAGGGTGAAGAGCCCGAAGATAGCCATCTGCAGCGAGTCCGGGAGACTGATGACCAGGCGTACCGCCGGTGGCCCGACCACAGGGCCTTTAGGAGGGCCAAGCGTGGCCACAAGGGCCAGCATCAGGCCCCCGACCGCAACGGCCGCCCAGCCAAGCGCCGGATACCTGCGGAGAGCTTGTTTCGTGGTCATCGTCCCGCTGCGCGACATCCTCGCCTCACGAATACCCGGTCGGCAAGCCGGCCCCCCACTTAGCTTCTCTCCTGGAGGCCCCAGGGAGATTTCCAACTACACGACGGGTAATAATCCTGCTGAAGGAGGCGCGGGTCAAGGCCCGGTGGACCAGATGGATCCGATCCAAGGTAGCCAGCCGCTACACCAGCCGATCGCGCTTATGAGGGCCGCCCGATCCTCCGCGGTGTCGGTCCCGTGGTATTCCCAAACGAAAGACTGCTTGTAGACCCGCAGATGCTCGAAGATGTTCTGAACCTGGGCGTGGTGCCCGGTCAGATCTCGCATGGCCCCCAAGGTGGCTTCCTCCAGCAGGTGGGGCCGGCAGCGAGCCGAGGCGCCGTTCGCGATGCACCGTCCGCAGACGGTCTTCCACCAGTACACCCTCGTCTCTTCCGCGAAGGCCCGCAGGGCGCTGGTGTCCCGTCCCTCTTCGACCAGTTTCTCCCGGGCCATACCTCGGGACGCCGCATTGTAGCCCATCTCGCACATCAGACAGGGCCCGGTCGCCCGCAGCCGCCGGACGAGCCGCCGGACCTGCAAGGCCCCCCGGACCTGGAAGGCACCGAGGGCGCGCTCCATCAGGTCTACGTACAGCACCGCCGGGCCATGCAGGAAGCCGTGGTAAAACGCCGCCTCGGCGCTGAGGGCACCCCAGGCATGCCGTCCACACATGCCCCAGGCCCGCCGCAGCCTCCAGCGGATATCGGGCTCCATGATGGAGCCCTGGATGAACCACCAGAGGAAGTGGATCTCGCCGTCGGAAAGCGGCAAATCCTCCGCTGTCGCGTCCCCCGCCTCCAACCATTGAGCCATATCCGTCGTATCTCGGCTCGCCCGATCGTTCCCCAGGATCCCCAGGGTCCACCGATTGCGCCACGTGGCTCTTGCGTCGTTCCCGTCCACGTGAGACCCCTGATCCGGTCACGATCCTCCCGGCAAGGGCAAGCGGGTGTCTCTCCCATCATGCCACGGCGGAAGCGGGCCGGTTCTCGCACGCGACGTGATTCGCATCAGCTCTTGTCCTCGGGTGAGGCACGGACGGCACGCCGGAAGACCCAGGTCTCGATGCGCTTGATCTGCTCCGCCATTGTGACGGACATGGGGACGGCCCGCGAGGCGGCAGCCGCGAGATCGAAATCGGTGACGACCCTCCCCTCATTCTGGGCGACCACCAGGGCGTTGGCCACGATCTGCTCGATCTCGGATCCACCGTACCCCTTGGTGCCATGAACGACCAGTTCCAGGTCGATGCCATCCGGGTTGATCCCCCGCTTGGCCAGGTGCACCTGGAAGATCTCTCGCCGCTCGGCCATGCCGGGGAGGCTCACGTAGAAGATCTCGTCAAAACGACCCTTGCGGAGGACCTCGGGCGGCAAGAGATCAATGGCATTCGCCGTCGCACCGACGAAGACCGGGGCGCGCCGCTCCTGCATCCAGGTGAGGAAGTAGCCCAGGATCCGTGAGGCCGGACCGCCCTCGGCCTTGTGGCCGGCCACCGTGATCCCCGCCTCCATCTCGTCCATCCAGAGGACGCACGGCGCCAGGGACTCGGCCCAGCAAGTGGCCCGACGAATGGCCTCCTCGGGCGCGCCGAGCTCCCCGCCGTAGAGCCGGACCATATCCAGTCGCAAGAGGGGAAGGTTCCAGAAGCTGGCCGCCGCCTTGACGGCGATGCTCTTGCCGCAGCCCGTGATGCCCATCAGGAGGACACCGCGGGGCGGCGTCACCCCGGCCTGTCGCGCCTCTTCGGAGAAGGCGTATCGCCGCCGCTCCAGCCAGGCCTTGAAGTTCTGCAACCCTCCCACCTGCGCTAGGGTCACATCGGCAGGCACGAGCTCCAGCAGTCCGCTCCGATTGACGAGGCGCGCCTTCTCCCCCAGGAGCTCCGCGACCAGCCGGTCCTCCGCCCCGGGCGCCCGGGGGTCAAAGCGGCGCACGACCCGGCGGACCTCGTAGAAGGGCAAGCCCAGCGCCGCTCGAAGGAAGCAGTCGCCCGAATCCACCGACGGCCGTGCAGGATCCGCCAGTCCCCTCCACTCCTGGAGGAGGGCCAGGAGCTCCGCCCGTGTCGGAGGCGCATCCTCTGCGAGCGCCACCGTAGAAATCAGCTCCTCGGGAAGGGCGCTGCTCGTGGACCGGAAGACGAGGGCCTTTCCCTGATCGGGAAAGGCCGCGGCCAGGTCCTTCAGGCGACGGATCAGCCAGGGGTGAGGGTCCCGCGCGAGGATGAGGTGAAGGTCCTTGAAGAAGAAAACTGCGGGGCGGTTCAGCCTGGCAATCGCATTCAATGCGTCAGTGATGGCCATCGTGCGTTGCAGGACCGTCCGTCCCGTCCGCAACCCCTCCGTGGCTGTCCACGACCAGAGCTCGGTTCCCGGTGGCAGGGATGGAAGGCAAGCCGAGACGGCCTCCTCGATCCGGTCCTCGCTGTCCGAGACGACGAGCAGGATAGGCGTCTTCGTGGTCAACAGGTGGCGCAGCCGTCCTTCCAGGGACTGAACCGTCATCTCGGAGCGCCTCACTTATCCTGGCCACGCCGACCGCAGGCATCCCGGGCCGTAGACCGTCCCTCGGACCGACGCGGGGACCACTCAGCCCCTGCTCTCCCCATGGATGCCGCCGAGCCGGCCCCTTTAGCCAGCAAGGCTCCGTAGTCCGCTAGGCTCACGCCACGGCTGAACCCCGCAGGACTGTTTCGAGCAATCGCGGGCGGAACCGCCGCAGCCGCAGGCTGTTGCCCACCACCGAGACGGAGGAAGAGGCCATGGCCAGCCCGGCCAGCATCGGGTTCAGGAGAACGTGGAGCCAGGGATACAGGATGCCGGCAGCCACCGGGATCAACACCACGTTGTAGATGAAGGCCCAGAACAGGTTCTGCCTGATGGTCCGCATCGTGCGGCGACTCAGTTCGATGGCCGTCACCACGCTCCGCAGGTCCCCGCCGATCAGTGTGACATCCGAGGCCTCGATAGCCACGTCCGTCCCGGTCCCGATGGCGATGCCCACGTCGGCCTGCGCCAGGGCGGGGGCATCGTTGAGGCCATCGCCGACCATACCGACGATCTTTCCCTCGACCTGGAGCTTCTTGATCTCCTGTGCCTTCTGTTCAGGCAGCACATCAGCCAGGACGCGATCAATGGTGAGCTGCTTGGCGATTGCCGTCGCAGCCCGGCCGTCATCGCCCGTGATCATGGCCACCTCGATTCCGAGGTCCTGCAAGGCGCGGACGGCCTCGCGCGCGTACGGCTTCAGCGTATCGGCGACCGCAATGATTCCCGCGGGGCGGCCATCCACGGCCACGAAGATCGGCGTCTTCCCCCGATTGGCCAAGTCCTCGGCCATTGCCTCGAGGTCCCCGAGGGCCAGTCCCTGCTGCGTCAGAAGCCTCGCGTTCCCGACCAGGAGCTTGCGCCCGGCCACGACGGCCTGAATCCCATGCCCGGGAATTGCCTCGAAGGATTCGATCGGACTCAGGGGCATGCCGTCCTCTTCCACCTTTCGGACGATGGCCTCCCCCACGGGGTGCTCGGACGCCTGCTCGGCAGACGCCGCCAGGCGCAGCAGGTCCCAGCGCGAGAGGCCTTCCCGCGCGATCACCTCGATCACGGCCGGTTCGCCCTTGGTCAAAGTCCCCGTCTTGTCGAAGACGATGGTAGTGAGTCGGTGGGCATTCTCCAGGATCTCGGCGCCACGAAAGAGGATTCCATGCTCGGCCCCGCGCCCAGTCCCCACCATGATGGCCGTGGGAGTGGCCAGGCCCAGCGCGCAGGGGCAGGCGATGATCAGGACGGCCACCGCGGCGGACAGGGCGAAGCTGAGGGCGGGCTGGGGGCCCTCGATCAGCCAGGCGATGAAGGCCAGGGCGGCCACGCCGATGACGAGGGGGACGAACACGCCGGCGATACGATCGGCCAGGCGCTGGATGGGCGCCTTCGAGGCCTGCGCCTCCTCCACCAGCTTGATGATCTGGGCTAGAGCGGTCTCGCGCCCCACCTTCGTGGCCTCGAAGGTGAAGGTGCCGGTCTTGTTGATCGTGGCGCCGAATACCCCTGCCCCCGCGCCCTTCTCGACTGGCATGCTTTCGCCCGTGAGCATGGATTCATCCACAGCGGAATGGCCCTCACGCACGATGCCGTCCACCGGGATCTTCTCGCCCGGGCGGACAACTACGAGGTCGCCCACCCGCACCTCCTCCACCGGGATGTCCAGCGCCTGGCCGTCGCGGACCACCCGGGCCGTCCGGGTTTGGAGTCCCATCAGCTTCTGGATGGCCTGGGATGCCCTCCCCTTGGCCCCCGCTTCCAGCCACCGGCCCAGCAGGATCAGGACGATGATGACGGCCGCGCTGTCATAGTACAGGGCCACCAGCCCCCGGGCCGCGAAGACGCCCGGGGCGAACGTGGCCACGAGGCTATACAGATAGGCGGCGTTCGTCCCCACGGAGATCAGCGTGTTCATGTCGGCCGTGCCGTGCCTCAGGCCCGCCCAGAAGCCCCGGTGGAACTGCCACCCTACAATCCACTGGATGGGTGTGGTGAGGGCGAACAGCACATAGGCATTGGCCAAGCCTGCCGGAACCCACGCGAAGAGCGGCATATTTCGGAATGACCCGAGCAGCACGGGCACGCTGAGAAGCGCCCCCACGAGGAGGCGTCGCCGAAGCTTCCGGATCTCCGTTCCTCGGGATGTCGAGGTCGCCTCGGGCGCGGCCCCCCGAACCGGGAATGGCGTGTAGCCGGCGGCTTCGATGGCCCGCACCAGGTCGGCTTCCGTGATTTCCCCCGGCACCCACTCCACCGTCGCTTCCTCTGTGGTGAGGTTGACGCTCGCCTGGATCACCCCGGGAACATCCCGGAGTGCGCGCTCGACCTTCCCCGCGTCCGAGCCAGACGGCATTGCCGCAATCAGGATCGTGGCCGTCTCCACAGGTACCTGATAGCCCAAGTTGCGAATGGTCTCCCGAAGGTCCGCGGGGCACGTGCGCTCCGCCTCGTACTCGACGCGGACGCTCTCCGCGAGAAGGTTCACGCGGGCGCTGACGACCCCGCTCGCCCGCGCAAGCCCCTTCTCGATCCGGGCCACGCAGCTCGCGCAACTCATTCCGTGAACGGGAAGCACAATCGTTTTCGTGGGCATCTTTGAGCTTCCTCCCGAGAGGCTCCGGATCATCAACCAGCCCACGGCGCCGATCCGGTTGCCGCAGGCCCGACGCCTCGCCAGACCCCCCAGCCATCGCCGCACCGGGAAGGCTCGACAAGTCCAATTCTCGCCAGACACGGCGCCGGGAGGCGATCTCCTAGCCGAGCGTTACCGCATCCTCGAAATCGATCTCCTGCGGGTCGCCGGCTCTCAAGCGATGCTCTCGGCGTATCCGTGAACCGACAGAGCTGTCTCTCCTATTCTGGCGCAATCCGGATAGGCGCCGGGTAACCGGGCAGCTTGATGCGCATGCCGGTATCCTCCATGCCGGTCTGTGTCACGCGAAAGGCGAGAGGCGAGCGAAATTCAGGCTAGTGAGGCGCGATACTGATCGACGCCGAATAACCGGTCGACTCAATGTCGCTTCCACCGTTTCATCCCGCCTGTCACGGAGTTGCGCAGCCCTTCCATCGCTCTCGATGAGCAGCTAGGCGATCATTCGCCAAATGCGCCGATACCCGGTCCACTCGGCGAGGCCGTGAGCGGCATGAAGATGCGATTCGTCTCCGGATCCGCAACAACGGTCTTGCAATTTGGCGCGGCAGGGACGTTCTCGATGAAATTCATCGAGACCGCGTCGATGATGCCCAGGACGGGTGTCTTCTTCGTGTTCTTCGTGCCGTCTTCCGTCATATCCCGAGCCCCGAGATAAAATCGCTTGTTGCCAGGATTGTAGGCCACGTAGTTCGAACCGCCGACCTCGCTAATGGTGCGTAGGATTGTCCCGTTGGTCGCATCCATGATTAGCGTCTTGGCCTTGAAGCCGGCTGCAATCGCGTCATCACTGCAACCGACGAGCAGATGTTCCGAGGGCCCGAGGGCGAGGCCGGCAGGGAAACATTCGGGCGCGGGATAGCGCGCGACGACCGCACGCCGAACCGGGTCGATCGCGTCGACTTCGCCGTGCGGATTCTCGGCGGTTGCCCCGACTGAGATCAAGTAGCGTTTTTGGCTGGGGTCGTAGACGACGAAATCGGTCCGCGCCTTGCCTCCGGTCGGGATCGTAGCGCTGTGCGTGCGGCGGACCAAGTCGATCACCTTGATTGTGCTATCCCCGTCTCCGGCCCAGAGTTCGTTCGGGCCCACCATCTCAAGCGCGTTCGGTCCCGAGACGTTGTTGTTCAGCTTCTCGCCGGCAAAAGCTTGCCCGACAAAAATGCCCGATACTTGTGCGATCACTTTGTTTGTCGCGATGTGGACGACGTCGATCCCCTTCGTGGTGCGATCGCCGAGATAATAGAGCCGTCGAGCGACGTCGACATAGGAACCGTCGTAATAGAATCCGGTCGTCGCCGTCACGTTCGGTACGGGTATGAGCGCTTTGAGCGTCGTCTGCCCGGCCGATTCCGCCAGGACCGTGGTGCCGAACAGTACGGCGGCGACAATCACACATGCTATCGTTGGAGCATTACCCATGCCTCTGCCTCGATCGACATACAGCACAGAGCAAACTGCTTCAGAAAGTATTTCATGGCTTGCTCCCTCGCGCCTGTGCTAAGGCAACTCTGATACGCCGCCCTCTCCCCGGTCGCCCCTCCAGATCCCCAAAAATTGCGGAACATTGTTGGTGTCTCCAGGGGGTGCTCGCGCCAACTTGGGCATCAAAGCCCCCAGCCTGATGACGATGGGGACGAACACGCCGGCGATCCGATCGGCCAGGCGCTCGATAGGCGCCTTCGGGGCCTGCGCCTCCTCCGCCAACTTGATGATCTGGGCCAGGGTGGTCTCGCACCCCACCTTCGCGGCCTCGAACAGGAAGCTGCCCATCTTGTTCAAGGTGCTGCCGAACACCTCGTTTCCGGGCGTCTTCTCGACGGGCAGGCTTTCGCCACCGCGCATGGATTGTTCCATAGCGGAATGGCCCTCACGCACCCAGCCATAGACCAGGATGTAGTTTCCGTCCGGTATGAAGGTCACCCCCTGATTGTTCCGCGCAAGCTGGGCTTCGGTCACCGCGGTGGCACGGGTCTCATGCGAGGATTAACGGCCATCGCGAATGCTAATCGGAGCTCTGCCACTCCGGCACCTCTTCCATATTCCGCCAGAGGTTACCCAGGAATCGGATCGAGCCCTGCCACTTCGCCTGAACGTCCTCCAGGATTTCGATAGCAATGGGTGGATACAAGTCGACCGAAGCGAGATCTTCCAGCGGGACGAAGTGCGGCTCCTCGCTTTGCCAGTGTCGCGACGGGTGGAGTCGTTGGTCGGGCTCCACCTCACCCAGAAACACCAGATTCAGCACGTGCTTCTCCCGAGAGGGCGGTAGGACCTCGCCGATGTACAGGAGCCGGAGGATCTTCACATCCAGTCCGGTCTCCTCCCGCACCTCTCGCACCGCACACTCTACCAGACCCTCCCCGGCCTCCAGCCCGCCCCCCGGCAGGACCCAGTAGAACCGCGCGTCACGTCGATGGCGAGTCAGGAGGATTCTCTCGCCGCGCAGGATGATGACCGACACGCGGACCTTCAGTGCGGGGTCTATCTGAGATGGGCGCGGGCTTCGTCCGAATCCCCAACGCGCCAGAGCGGTCAATCCCCCTGTTGACATGACGCACCTCTTTTCGCCCACAGCCCCGTTCGAGTCTCCACGGATGCCAGGCCCACCGTCTCAGCCTCCGACAGCACGAGGAGGTGTGCGGTCCAGCTCCGCCACGTCCGGTTGGATTTCCCGGGGGCCTTCAGGCCCACCGGCTTGCCCCCGGCCTATTTCCGCTCCGCCCTCCGCCCCTCCCCTCACCCCAATCGCTCTCGAAACCTGATCCACAAGGGCCATGGCGAGATCGAGTTGGAGCAGTTGGAGGTGGGCCACCGCATGGAGCCTGGGGCTGCACGGCATCATCGCGAGTGCCTCCAGGTACCGCCGAAGGTGAGCCGGGATGGCCTGGCGTGCCTCGAGGGCATGCCGGAGGTTCTCCAGGCTGGGAGCCATGCCGCCCTTCCGGAGCGCGAGGAGCGTCTCGGCCACCTTCCGGCCCTCCCGGGTCGGCATGAGTTCAGGGGCAAAGCCGTGCGCCAGCAGCTCCTTCGCTACGGCCTGGTCTCCCATGAAGGCGCGGACGACGATCAGCTCTGTGCTCATGCGCAACTCCCTCACCCGGCTCCCTACGCCAGGCGCCGGCTGCTCAAATTACCTGGCCCTCTCCAGGACCGATGCCGGGCCACCGGACTCTTGCCGACCGCCATTGGCCGCAGCATTATAGGTCGGGACCGGGGTCCCCCCACATGGCGCCCGAACGCGGGCCCTCCTCGGGAGTTGCCGGCGCTCGCCGCTCGAAGGTCACGACCGCATCGCGCGGCTCGGATGCCTGCTCCTCCGCCGCGGCTTCGCGCTCGGGCGCCGGACCGACGGGCTCCTCGATCAGGCCGGCGCGCTGGAACGCCTCGTACACACGCTGGATCTTCGCCGACAGGTGGAAGTCGGCGGAGAACTCTTCGTCGCCCTTGAACCCCACCTCCACGAACTTGTTCCAGTCGATGAAGAAGGCATACTGGATAGTCAGCGCCGTCCCCTCCGGGGCGTCCCGGTTCTTGTCAATGTGGAGGTTCAGGAAGTCGACCTTGGGCAGCGTGGAGGGATCCACGCCCCGACTCCTCGCCTTGGCCGCTTGGACCTCGCGGAAGGCCTCGCTGGCCCACCAGTCCTTGGCGAGAATGAGGGCGACGTCGAGGTCGTATTCGATGTCCCCGCTGCCGGTGCAGTGGTGCATGGTCGGCCGCGCGAACCTCAAGGCGTCTCCCCATAGATGTTTCTCAGGCCGCTCGTCTAACCGGCACCCGTCCTTATCCAGCACCGAGATGGCGAAGATGGGGCAGTTGAACTCCAGGCTCATGTCCGCGAGGCCGCTGGAGATCTCGTCAATCCTCGCCTTGGGATCCTGGTAGTGTTCCCGCAGGGGGATCTTCTGGAGGTAGTCGAAGAAGATGGCGATGCGGTCGGTCGAGAAATCGTGCATGAGGTTATAGGCATGGGCCTTGATCCGATCGAGCGTGTCGCCTCGCCCGCCTTCCATGAGAAACAAGTTCCCCAGGTAGGCCTTGGCCCGCTCCAGGCCGGCGGTGAAACTCGTGGCGATGGCCGCCTCTCGATCACCCAGGGCAAGGAAGCGGGCTGGGTTCGTCTGCGCCTCATTTCCGATCAGGCGCGCGGCCAGCACCCGCGTTGTCTGCTCCCACGAGTAGAACAGCACCGGGATCCTGTGGCTTGCCGCCACCGCAGCGGCGATGTGCAGGGCAAAATTGGTCTTCCCCCGGCGGGGCGCGCCGGCCAGGCCGTAGTAGAAGCCCGGCCGGAGACCCGAGAGGGCTCGGTTCAGGCACGGGAAGGGGGCCAAAGAATACCCGACGATCTGATCCCCACCGCCGCTGGCTTCCCTTGAGATCTCATCCTGGAGGGCCAATGCCGTGTCCCTGAGAGGAACCAGCTTGCGGCGCAGCCGCCCCCGCTGAATCTCCAGCAACGTATGCATCGCCTCCGTCGCGACGTCCACGATGTCCCGCCCCTTGAACTCTCCCTCCTGGCGCAAATACCCCCCAATCACGGCGTGCAGGCGGGCCAGCCGGTCCCGGCTCTCCCGGAGTTTCAGCAGATCCACATAAGCCAGGACCTGCGCAAGGCCCGGCGACGGCGTCCGGAGGACCTGGTCGTAGACCTGGCTCACCTCGGGCGTCAGCAGGCCGCGCTCGGATAGCCAGGCGCGGAGTGTGACTTGGTCAATAACAGCGTCCTTGGCCCCGTACATCCCGAGGATCGCCGTGGCCAGCGTCACGCCTGGCTTCGTCCGGATGAGCTGCGGTCGGAACCCCTCGTTGACCGCCTTTGTGATCAGGAAGCGGTCTCGCAAAAGCGCACTCAGGAGCGGGATCTCGGCCTGCTCAAACGTGTCTACCATGGGACGCCCTCTCCGCAGTGGCCTGCGCCGGTCCTGTGGCCCCGCTCACGAGGCCAGCGAGCGAAGCACTTCTCGCCGATCCACAAGCCCCAAGAACCGGCCCGCCTCGGCCAGGATGACCATGAACAGGGCAGCGGCGAGCAGCCAGTGAGCCGGGTTGAAGAGAAATGGCGCCGAGATTAGCGTTTGATTCACCACGAAAGGAATGGTTGCCTGGGCGATCAGCACGACGGTGAAGAGGATCAGGAGCACGATCGGCTCGGCCAGGGCGGACACGACCCGCGCCCGGCTGGAGCCCATTCCCCCGAATGCGCTGGCCGTGTCCAGGGCCGCGACCGCAGTGAAAAACCCTCCGAGCGAGAGGATGAACCCGCCCGCCAGCATGTCGCCCATGAAGGCGTACGGCAAAGGATAGCCGGTCAGGACGGGGATGAGCATCGCCACAACGAGCGGTGTGATGAAGGTGAAGACTGGGGCCGCCCGAAAGATCCAACTGGCATGCTCCGACACGACCCTGCCCTTGTGGAGGAGTTTCCAGAGGTCGTAGTACGGCTGGAGAATACTCGGCCCGGGGCGCGACTGGATGATCGCCTTCAGCCGGTTGATCACCCCCCCGAGGAGCGGCGCCGCCAGCAGGACGGTGACGATCTGCAGCACCTGGAGGACGACGAGGCGCGTCATACTGCGACCTCCTCCGAATGGCCCCGATGGCTGTCGAGGCTCCAGGCGATCATAGGGACCTCCCATTGACGGCCAGGTCCTGCCGCACGGGGCGGCAGCCTCGAAGCGTAGTGTCGCCCGCTGTCCCGGCCCATTCCCAGAAGCAGACGGTGGAGTCAGGCGACTTGCTGTAGGAGATCCTCGGGCGGCGGCGATGCGAGGCGAAGCCGATGCGCGGGGACAGTCCGGGCGAGAGGGGAGAGAACGGAACTGGCCGATCCCCCGGCAGGCCGACGCCCGAAAGCGAAGAGTCTATATCACGAGCGGGAACACCGAACTGAGCGTGAAGGGGAGTATCGAGGAGACCGACTGTTTCCACTCGAGCGCTGGGCATCCGATCCTCCCACCGAAACCTGATCAAGTTCGGTAGGAGTCATCAGCGCCGAACAAGCGCGCTCAGGCAGACTCCATTGCCACTCGGATGCTACCCGTGTGAGAAGGGGACGTCAACTGTTATTTCCGGGACTGTCCTCCCCGCGATGCCGGCAAGACTCCGGAGGTCCGG
>Ga0315268_10000859_pt1 | contig 35507 bp, 31 predicted proteins | sample C1_top_MG_FD_204535 | JGI IMG/M metagenome (GOLD analysis project Ga0315268, IMG submission 204535) | Sediment microbial communities from Yellowstone Lake, YNP, Wyoming, USA - C1_top | ecosystem: Environmental > Aquatic > Freshwater > Lake > Sediment | place: USA: Wyoming | collected 2017-08-01
TGGTCGTTTGCTCCCGGAGACGGTACGAAGACGATCTCCGTGAAATATGCAGACAGTGTGGGCAACTCCTCAACAACATATGCCGCAAGCGCTCTGCTGGATTCGATCCCGCCCATGACCACGGTTGCGCCTCACGGAGGCCTCTACAACTCGCCGAAAACACTGACGCTATCGACGAACGAAGCGGCAACGATCTACTACACCACGAACGGCACGATCCCGACAGCATCGTCCACTCCATACAGCGGACCGTTCGCGATCTCCGGGAACACGACGCTCATGTTCTTTGCCGTGGACGCAGCGCAGAATAGCGAACTGATCACGACCGTCACCTACACCATCGACACAATAGCTCCGGCGCTTTCGCTCAGCACGCTTCCTAACGGAGCATACACGAATGACCCGACGATGAATGTCGCTGGGACCGTAACGGACGATAACGGCGCCCAAGGGATCTTTGTGAACGATGTGGCTGTATCGGTGAACAGAGACGGCACGTTCAGCCAGGTGGTCACGCTGACCACAGGGGCCAATACGGTCACGATCGTTGCGACGGACGCGGCAGGCAACAGGACTACGGACATCCGGACCATTGTTCTTGATCAGACAGCACCAATAATCACGATCACTTATCCCGCGGACAACAGCGTGACGAATGTTTCCGGTCAGGAGATGACTGGGTCGGTGGACAAGACGGCCGTGCTCCGGGTGAAGGTCAACAATGCCGTCCTTGCCCCGGATATATCGACAGGCTCTACATTCAGCGCTCGCGTCACGCTGGCCTACGGCCAGAACACGATCGAGGTGGCCGCAACGGACCTTGCAACGAACACGAGCGTTGCCAAACGCACGGTGATGCTCGATAACGTGAACCCCGCGCTCGCGGTCACGAACCCGGCCCAGGACATCACCACGAACCAGCCGGGCATCCTTCTGCAAGGCATGGTGGCTGACCTGACGATCACGGCCGTGACCGTAACGTGCGATGGTACTGCGTATGCGCCGTCCATCGCGAATGGAATGTTCCAGCAACAGCTCCTGTTTACGAGCGAGAAGGCGTATGTTGTGATCGTTGCGGCAACCGACGCTGCGGGAAACACGACTACGATCCAGCGGAACATCATCTACGTAAAGGACCGGGTATGTCGCGGATCCGATGAGGAATGCTGCGATGAGGACAATGGCGAAAATAGTGATCATAAACGGGACAATTCATCGATGTGCCGCAAAAAATCTGATGATCACGACCGAGAACCCGCTGAACGGGATGAAGTGCGGGAAGATAAAAAAAGGAAAAAGCAGGATCAACAGTCTCGCGAACGCTGAGGTCGAATGACCACGGGGAAAATGAGCTAACATCCTCTGAAAGGTCTTATTTATCCGGTCTGCCGCAGGCAAATAATGCTTGCAAAGCTTTCAGGAAAAAGAGAAAATAGGCGCCATGAATTCTATGACGCTTCGGCAACAAGTCGCCCAGATGGTCATGCCCCGGCTCGACGGTGAATCGCTCGAGGACCCCCGGTACGTCGAGCACATTCAGACGCTGATCCAGGACGGCATCGGCGGGTTCCTTCTGTTCGGCGGCAGCGTGGAGCGCACCCCGGCGCATCTCGGTCTGCTGCAATCCTCAGCAACGGTGCCGCTCATGATCTCGTCCGACGTGGAACGCGGCCTCGGCCAGCAGCTTGTTGGCGGCACCCGGTTCCCGAGCCAGCGCGCCGTGGCATCGGCGGTGAATCGGCGCTCGAAGAAGGACGTCGAACTGCTGGACAGGATGCTCGACGCGGTGCGGACCGAAACGCGCGCAGCCGGCATTCATGCGGTCTTTTCGCCTGTCGTGGACGTGAACAACAACCCAAACAATCCCATCATCTGCACCCGCGCGTTCGGCGATGAACCCGGGGTGGTCGAATGGTTCGGAGCGCGGTATATCAAGGGACTTCAGAAGCCAAGCGGCAAGGGCAGGCTCGACCTGCTGGCCTGCGCAAAACATTTTCCCGGCCATGGTGATACGGACCAGGATTCGCATTCCGTGCTGCCGTCGATCCATGCGGGAAAAGCGAGGCTCAACAGGGTTGAACTGCCGCCGTTCCGCGAGTCAGTGAAAAGCGGCGTCGGCATGGTCATGGTGGCGCATCTGCTGGTGCCTGCGCTGGACCCGGACCAGCCGACCACCTTCTCGAAGAAGATCGTCACCGCCCTGCTGCGGGAGGGAATGGGCTTCGAGGGCCTGATCGTGTCCGACGCGCTCGATATGGGAGCGCTCGCCAATGCCTACAGCGAACAGGACATCGCTGTTCGCGCGGTGGAGGCGGGCATCGATATCCTGCTTCATCCGAGGGATGCGCGGACGACCATTGCGGCGGTCGTTGCAGCCGTGGAACAGGGCAGGCTGACACAACAGCGGATAGCCGAATCCGTTGAGCGGATCATGGCAGCGAAAAGGGACCTCGGCCTGTTCGACAAACAGGCCCGGAAGGCCGTCCGGATCGATACGCAACACCACGAACAGACCGCCCAGGACCTGGGCAGGAAAGCGTTGAACGTTGTTGACGGAGACCTGAAGAAGGCGGGAGCCGGGCGCGGCAGCAGCGTGGCATGCTTTATCCTGGATGACGACAACGAGACGGAGTCGGGCAATGTCCTGATCCGCGAGATGCGGGAGCGGTTCTCGCATTTCTCGGTCCTGGTGCTGACGCCGGATTCAGCTCCGCCGGAGTCGCTGATCAACGACAGCATCCTTGCCGCGGAACAGGTGGTCCTTGCGATATTTTCCCGGATATCGGCGTCCAAGGGCCGTTCCGGCATAAGTGACAAGCTTAAGAAGACCGCAGCGGGCATCCTGCGTTCTGCCGCTTCCTCCCAGGGGAAGACCATCGTCATCTCGTTCGACAGCCCCTATATCCTTGACAGCTTCAAAAGCGCGGATCTCCGCATAGCAGCCTACGATCGGATGGATGAGATGCAGAAGGCTACGGCGGTGCTGTTGGCGGGAAAGTAGCGCGGTACGCAGGCCACATTCCGGATGTTCATGACGCAGTTTTTATCGTGCTGTTGAGCGTTCGTGTTGAAACGAACGTACTCGATTTGTTACTGCTTGACCACTGCAATGTACGGCAGGTTCCTGAATTCCTCCGCGAAATCCAGACCATATCCCACAACGAACAGATCGGGAATTTCCACACCAAGGTAGGACATGGGGACGTGCTTTGTGCGGCGGCACTTCTTGTCCAGCAGCGCGACCGCGTTCATGCCTGCCGGGCCCCGTTCTGACAGGATGTTGAACAGATGGTTGAGCGTTTCGCCGGTATCGATGATCGTGTCCACGAGCAGGACGTGCTTTCCACGGATGTCGATGTCCAGGTCCTTCGTGATCGAGACCTGTCCCGACGATGCTGTCTCGTTCCCGTAGCTCGCTGCCTGGATGAAATCGATGGTGACCGGAATGGTCAGGCAGCGCACGAGATCAGCGAAAAAGACCGTCGCTCCTTTCAGGATGCAGACCGCGACCAGTTCCTTGCCGCGGTAATCGAGCGAGATCCGGCGCGAGAGCTCCTGCACCTTTTCCCGGATGGCCTGCTCATCGAACAGTATATTCTGAAGCTCGACCATACAGACAATCCCTTGTTATTCCCGAAAGCGAATAGATTTGCCAAGAACTGCCATGCAGGAGCTCGTGACAGGGAAAAGATAGCGTAATTTCTCTGAATTGTAAAGTGTCCGAAGCATGCCGGACGGGCCCCAGTCCTGCATATACTTCGTAAAATGTCCGGATGAGCCTGACGGGGGCGCGGGAACTTGCAAGAAAAAAGAATTGACAAATAATCGGTCCTATATTAAATTACCAATGGTTGGTGGTGTTTTACGTGCGCGCATCCAGACAACGGGCTTCAGGGGGAGGGCATGATGTACGCCAGACAGGATAAGAGGATCGAGACCCGGTACGATTTCCCTTCGACCATCGAATATGTGCTGGACCCTCCCACAAACGGCGGCACCGTGCACAGGGGCGTGACCGTCAATATCAGCAACACAGGCCTGGGTGTGTATCTGTTCGACCAGCATATGTCGGGCCAGAAGATCGTCATAAAAACCGTCCTTCCTGTCGATTATCAGTCTGCCACGATCTGCTGGAGCAGAAAAGAAGACGCCAGCTTCTATTTCTCCGGCCTGAAGTTCATGTAGCAAGATCTGCCTTCCCGAAACCGCTCTCGTCCATCCCCTCATTAAGTACCCTGCATCGGCTTGACAAAAGCCCTCTTTCGAGGTACAATTAATTTAATATTAAACAATATAATATTAAGTGAAAAGGCGACGAGCATCATGAAACGGACCAATTATAAAGGCGCGAAAGATGAGGTCAGGGCTTTGAGCACGTATGTAAAACTGCTCAGGGCTGCAGAGTCGATCTCATCGAGGGTCCATCGGCATCTCGCGGAGGAGAAGCTTTCCATAAGCCAGTTCGGGGTCCTTGAGGCGCTTTACCATGTAGGGGAATTAAGCCAGTCGGAAATTGCCCAAAAAGTGCTGAAGAGCACCGGCAACATCACCATGGTCATCGACAACCTCGAAAAAAGGAAGTTAGTGGTCAGAAAAAGGAAGGACGAGGACCGGCGTTCGTACACCATCCAATTGACGAACGAGGGGCGGAAACTGATCAGCAGCCTATTCCCGGGCCACGCGGCAAAGATCGTGAAGGAGCTGAATGTCCTGAACGCCGCTGAGCAGGTCGTGCTTGGCAATCTCTGCCGCAGGCTCGGTTTGCAGGTCATTTCGAACAAGAGAAAAGGGGACAGCGATGAGTAAGAACATGCCTGTTATGGTGGATCTGGAGCCGGGGACCTATTACTGGTGCAGCTGCGGCAAGACGAAGAAAGAGCCGTTCTGCGATGGTTCTCACAAGGACACAGGAAAGACGCCAATGGAGTTCGTGGTAACGGAAAAGAAGAAGGCAGGTCTCTGCACCTGCGGCCGGACGAAGAAGGCCCCGTATTGTGACGGCACGCATGCGCGGATCGAATGAAGTGGTCAGGGGAGCCGGCGAGCAATGAACAGTCATTTTATTTAATCAAGGAGGCGCATATGTTTAAGACATTGATCAATACAAAGAACGATATCGTGGTAACGATCCTCAGGGTGCTGCTCGGGCTTGTTTTCTTCCCCCATGGGATGTCCAAGCTCACGACCATGTTCGGCGGTTATGGTTTCATGGGTACGCTGGGGTTCTTTAACGGGAAGCTCGGAATCCCGGTGGTTTTCGCTGTCCTGGCCATCCTGGCCGAAGGATTGGGTTGGTTAGGTCTGGTAACCGGATTCATGACCCGCTTGGCAGCGTTCGGGATCGCCGTGAACATGGCGGTTGCCGTATATATGATGCACTGGCAGAACGGGTTCTTCATGAACTGGTTCGGGAACCAGAAGGGCGAGGGGTACGAGTTCCATCTGCTGGTCATTGCGATCGCCATTGCGCTGATGATCAGGGGCGGCGGGTCCCTCTCCATCGACAAGGCGTTGTCAGACAAGAAGTAGTACCGTACCACCCGTAACCAGGTGGGTAACACAGCTCGGGCCGCTGAAAAGCGGCCCTTTTTTATGCATCGGCTTTTAACTAGCGTTTATTGCGTCCGGTCAATGGGAATAGAGTGTGACCTTCGTTACCAACTATCTGACGAGCCACCGCCACCCGATGATCCGCCGGAATCACTGCTCGAGCTGCTGCTGTCGCCGCCCGATGATCCGCCTGAATCACTGCTTGAGCTGCTGCTGTCGCTGCTCGAACTCCCGCTGTAGCCTGCTGCGACGCCAGGGCCGACGTAGTCTCCGGGGGCAAAGTCCCTCCTGATGCGGTCAAAGCGCCTTCTGATGAAGAACGGTTGCCCTATCTTTTCGTACCAGATCTTCGCGATCGGGAAGAATACGAGGTAGATGCCAAGCCGGAGCAGCTCTCCACGGACGCCGACAAAGAACGTTGGGAATAGTAGCCAGAAGGGGATGAGAAACAAATAGAGCCCCCAACCCATGCCCCCACTCACTATGCCTGCCCAGGTAAAGAGCCCGAGGATGCCGAAGATGAATACTCCATGCAGGATGCGCCTGGTCAGCGACATATCCGGTATACGCAGGCCGAATGGCAATTCTTCCGCAAGATCATTTCTGCCTACCACCTGTTCGCCCTTCTCCAGCGCGTCGATGACTGCGGCGACGCCCGCGTCGATACCGGCGTTAAAGTCGCCTTTCCCGAACTGCGGGGTCATGAACGTGCGTATGATCTCTCCTGCAGCTGAGTCGGGAAGGGTGCCTTCGAGGCCGTAGCCCACCTCGATCCGCATGCGCCGGTCCTCTGTTGCCACGATAATGAGTATGCCGTTGTCCTTGCCCTTCTGGCCGGGCTTCCAGGTTTCAAAGACCTTGACCGCGTACCCCTCGATGTCTTTGCCTTCGAGAGAGGGGATGGTCAGCACAACGATCTGGTTGCCGGTCCTGTCTTTGTGCGCATTGATACGGTCCGTCAACGCCTGTTGTGCAGCGAAGCTCATGACCCCGGCCGTGTCATTCACCGGGCCCGCGTAGCGCGGCACTTCGAGAGCGCTGGCGGTCGTTGCGGCTAGAAGGAGTATTGCAAGAGATGCCTTCCGAACGGTCTTCCACATATACTCACCTCTAGGAGAATGTTGTTCGTACGTACGTTCTTGAACAGGATTGGAAGAGTATATTATTTTAAAGCAGGTTCGTCAACACCTGCACAGCAAAAATGGTCCAATACTGTTCACGAGCTCAGGGACATTGAAATGCGTCCTCTGGTTCTCGAGAAAGACATCGATCGGGAACGTTGACCGGATCTCTAATCTATGTTAATGTAATACAACAAGGAAGAACCCCAATCCAATTCATTGGTAAGCACCCATGCCCATTCAGGAAGCGAAACGCGCATCTGCAGCACAACAAGGGAAGCAAGGCACCAGGAGGATGCGGTCGTTCATGCGCCAGCTCAGGGAGCGGTTCTTCCTCCGGTTCCATATGTCGCTGATCCTGACGGCTACCGGTCTGTCCGGTCTCGCAATATCATCGATACTGCTCCTTATGCACGTGGACAATATTATCGTCCGTTACCCGCTGACCGTTGTTTGTTCCTATTTAGCGTTCTTTCTCTTTGTCAAGATGTGGCTGGCGTATATGTCAGCTTCGCAGGCAGTTAAGGGCAGTGGTATCGACGTTGGCGGGTTTGTTGATCTGCCTGTGGGAGGTTCGGGTTCGGATGCGGTAGTACCGGGATTCGAAGGTGGAGGCGGCGGTGCCGGCGGCGGCGCCGGAGCAACAGGATCGTTCGACGGACCCGCACTGGATGCGGTTGCGTCTCCCTCTTCCGATGCAGCAGGGTCGGCATCCGGTATTGGCGATGCGGTTGGCGACGCTGCCTCTGGCATTTTCGATATCGATGACGGGTGGGTGATCCTTGTCGCCATCGGAGCGATCCTGATCGCGATCTTCGGGTCGGCGATCTACCTCATCTATATAGCGCCGCATATCCTGTCCGAGGCCGCGTTCGACTTTTTGCTCGGCAGCAGTCTTATCAAAAGCTATCGAAAGGTCAGCCACCCGGATTGGATGGGAAGCGTGTTCAAGGACACCTATAAACCGTTTCTCGCGGTGCTGGTAATCACTGCTGCAGCAGCCGGGGTCATCCATGTGTACGCGCCGGAGATCACGAAGATCTCGGACCTGTTCATGCAGTAGCGGGAGTATCTGCCCGCCAGGTTCCTCTCGGGTATGCTGCGCAGACACACGCATAGAAAAAGCCGCTGAAGTTCATTCAGCGGCTTTTTGTCGATAGGATCCAGGTGGTTCAGGGGCAGGGGTTAATCCTGCTTTTCGTTCTGTTTGTTCTTCGGCCGCTTGTTCTGGTCGAGCACCTTTTTCCGCAGCCGGATGGACGTGGGGGTCACTTCCACCAGCTCGTCTTCCTTGATGAACTCCAGCGACTGCTCGAGCGACAGCTGGCGGTGGGGCACGAGCCGGAGCGCTTCGTCAGCGCCGGATGCCCGCATGTTCGTGAGCTTCTTTTCCTTGATCACGTTCACGTCCATGTCGGTCTCGCGCGAGTTCTCGCCCACGATCATGCCCTCGTAGACCGCCGTGCTCTCGGGGATGAACAGCTCGCCCCGGGGCTGGATATGGTAGAGCGCATAGGTCGTGGTCTTGCCCGCGCGGTCCGCCACCAGCGCGCCGGTGCCGCGTTTGGCGATCGGTCCCTGCCAGGGTTCATACCCGTCGAAGAGATGGTTCAGGAGGCCGGTGCCGCGCGTGTCGGTCAGGAACTCCGAACGGAAGCCGATCAGCCCGCGCGCCGGGATGCGGAACTCGAGCCGGACGCGGCCATGGCCGTTGTTCGACATCTTGGTCATGCGGCCCTTGCGCGTGCCGAGCTTCTGGGTCACGACGCCGATGAACTCGTCAGGACAGTCGATGACCAGGTTTTCCATGGGCTCGAAGGTCTTGCCGTCCCGCTGCTTCGTGACCGTTTCGGGCTGGGACACCGAAAGCTCATACCCTTCCCGCCGCATCATCTCGATCAGGATCGCAAGCTGCAGTTCGCCGCGTCCCAGGACCCTGAAACTGTCCGTGGCGTCGCCCGGCGAGACCTTGATCGCCACGTTGTAGAGGAGCTCTTTTTCGAGCCTCTCTTTCAAGTGGCGCGAAGTGACGAATTTGCCTTCTTTGCCTGCAAAGGGGGAATTGTTGATGGAGAAGATCATGGAGATCGTGGGCTCGTCAACGGCGATGCGCGGCAGCGGCTTCGGGTTATCCGGGTCCGTGATGGTGTCGCCGATGTTCACGCCCTCGATGCCGGCCAGGGCCACGATGTCGCCGACCGTGGCGCTTGGGGTGTCCACGCGCTTCAGGCCTTCGAACGCGAAGAGCGAGGTGATCTTGGTCTTCACGATCGCGCCGCTTTGGGTCACCACGCCGATGGGATCATTCACCCGCGCGGTACCGCCGAATATCTTGCCGATGGCCAGACGTCCGACGTAATCGTTGTAAATGATGTTCATGACCAGGAGCTGGAGCGGCGCGGTCTCGTCGCCTTCCGCTTCCGGCACGGTATTTACGATCAGGTCGAAGAGCGGTTTGAGGTTCACGCCTTCTTCCTCCATTTTCAACTTGGCGATGCCGTCGCGGGCGTTTGTGTATACAATGGGGAAGTCGAGCTGGGCATCGTTCGCGTCGAGGTCGATGAACAGATCGTAAACCTCATCCACGACCTCGCTGATGCGCGCGTCCGGCCGGTCGATCTTGTTGATCACGAGGATGGGCGGCAGCCCGAGTTCCAGCGCTTTTTTCAGCACGAACCGGGTCTGCGGCAGCGGGCCTTCCGAGGCGTCCACGAGCAGCAGCACGCCGTCAACCATCTTGAGGGTGCGCTCGACCTCGCCGCCGAAGTCCGCATGTCCGGGAGTGTCCACGATATTGATCTTCACGCCGTTATAGTGGAGGGAGGTGTTCTTGGCCATGATCGTGATCCCGCGCTCGCGCTCGAGGTCGATGTTGTCCATGACGCGTTCGGCAACACGCTCGTTGTCGCGGAAGGTGCCGCTCTGGCGAAGGAGCGTGTCCACCAGGGTCGTCTTGCCGTGGTCGACGTGGGCGATGATGGCGATGTTGCGGAGGTCGTTTCTCTTTATCATTGTTTCCGGTCCTTTTTACCACGAAGAGCACGAAGTACACGAAGAAGATCTAGGTGACAAGGTTGTTCGTGGAACGTATTGAGATATATGTGAAGCTGGGCATAATACCCTGCATTGACCCGGTTTGTCAACGGAATAATGGCCGCGCGGGAGGTCTGCCATGGCAAAATCGGCATGGCCGCGCTATAATCGATACAGCGAAACAGGAGATTGAAGGGAGGCGACCAGATGAGGGCAAGCATATTGATGGTGCTGGGTCTGGGCATGTTCCTCATGGGATGTTCGGGAGTGCGTCCGCAGAACCTCGGCGTCAAGGACCTGAACCTTGCTCTCTGCCCGGCAACGCCGAACTGTGTGTCGAGCCAGAGCAGCGACCAGGAGCATTTCATCGCACCCCTGCGCTTCACGGGGACCGATGCAGCGGCATGGGCAAAGCTCAAAAGGGTCGTTCTCGGGATGAAGCGGGCCTCGATCGTCGATGAGAGCGGCACGTATCTGCATGCCGAATTTACCAGTCTCGTCTGGCGGTTCGTTGACGATGTCGAGTTCGTGATCATTGACAAGGAAAAGCTCATTCATGTGCGGTCTGCCTCCCGACTCGGCAAGTCCGATCTCGGCGTGAACCGGAAGCGCATCGAAGAGATCCGCAGCCGGTGGAACGCCGCAGGCGGGTGAATTGCGGCCGTTCCAGCACAGTATGTACGGGAGCGTATTTTTATGGTATAGTGGTTCGTCGTAAGAGCTGTTGTTCACGGTTCAACATCGCCGTTCCACCACGGGTATCCCTCGAATGATGAACAAGAGGTGCGCAGCAAGCGAGAGCGTTGAGGGGAAACTGCCGCTGTCGTGAGAACGGCGTTAAAACGTAAATCTCTTTTAAGGAGCGTATATGGATTCTGCGGATCAGAAAGGCCTGGGTAAACACATTAAATCAACAATCGGACTCGACATGCTTGTCCGTGACGTGATGACTACGAACGTGCTGTCCATCACAAAATTCGAGGGCATTATGAAGGTGGCGGACATCCTGACGGAAAAGAACATCAGCGGTCTGCCTGTCGTTGACAAGGATAACAAGGTGGTCGGCATTATTACGCAGGCGGACATCCTGTCCATGGTCGGAGTAAGCAGAGAGCACACCTTCAAGGACCTCCTGAAATTCATGCTCGGTGAACCGCTCCAGGAACGCAGGATGGGAGACCACGTGGGAGACATTATGACCTCCCCGGCTCTTACCATAAAACCCGATTCGAACATTGCTGAAGCCGTAAAGATCATGGACGAGAAGCGGATCAGGCGATTGACTGTTGCGGATGAAAAAGGCATACTCATCGGCATCCTGACCAGGGCCGACATTCTCAAGGCGGTCATTAAGAAGATCAAGGCAGTCTAGTGCGTTCATCGGCAGAGGGGCCACGGGTCGTCCCTGCCACGCATCGGTGAAGATGGTTGTATCCTACCAGACGGTATCATAACGCACGTCATCCGCTCCGTGCCCCCGCGCCCGTTCCCACGTGGCCGGCTCTGCTTGCCCTGCTTGTTCTGCTCGTCGGTACTTCGTTCGTGCATGCGGAAGGGAAGCAGTTCCTTTTCCGTGAGGATTTTTCCACGCTGGACAGCTGGATTCCCTTCTTCTTCCCGAAGATCAAAACGCATTCTCAATATACCATCGAGAACGACGGTTCCCGGCACGTGCTGAGGACGGAAAGCCATGCCTCAGCCTCGGCGATCGTGTACAAGGACCGCTTCAACGTCTACGACTATCCGGTGGTGAGATGGCGCTGGAAAGTGGAACAGGTGTTCCTGCACGCGAATGTCCGCACGAAAGCAGGAGATGATTACCCGCTACGCGTGTATATCATGTTCGAATACGACCCGGACAAGGCCGGCGCGTTCGAGTCCCTTCGCTACGGCATCGCAAAAAAGATCTACGGAGCGTATCCGCCGCACAGCAGCCTGAGCTATGTGTGGGCGAGCACGGAGGAGCAGGAAACGTACCTTCCGAGCCCGTACACGGACAAAGCTATGATGGTCCTTTTGCAGAAGGGCGCGAAGAATGTCGGCACCTGGCAGGACGAGCGCGTCAATATCCTGGAGGATTACCAGGGCGCGTTCGGCACAAAGCCTCCCGCTTACGCACGGATCGCGATCATGAACGACTCGGACAATACCGGAGAAAGCGCTGTCTCGTACATGGAGTTCATCGAGGTCTCCGGCTTTGCCCGGTGAACCTTCCGATCACTTCTCGAAGAGCTTCAGGTACTTCCCGAAGCCTTCCTTTTCCAGGTCCTCTTTGGGAATGAACCTGAGCGCTGCCGAATTCATGCAATAGCGCAGACCGGTCGGCCGCGGACCGTCATTGAACACATGTCCCAGATGAGAGTCAGCGTTCTTGCTCCGGACCTCGGTTCTCACCGAGAACCAGCCGCGGTCCTCCCTGGTGACGATGTTCTCCTGTTCCAGCGGTTTGGTAAAGCTCGGCCACCCGGTTCCGGAGTCGTATTTGTCCCGGGAACTGAATAGCGGTTCATTGCTGACGATATCCACGTAGATGCCTTCCTTTTTGTTGTCCCAGTATTTATTCTGAAAAGCGGGCTCCGTACCGTTCTCCCGGGTGACCTTATACTGCATGGGGTCCAGTCTTTTCTTCAATTCATCATTTGTCGGTCTCATAAAAGTATTCTCCGTTTTGATGGATGCATCCCGAGACGGGCCGCCTGCGGCGTAGAGGGCGCCTCCCAGGACAAGGAATATCACTATCATTTTCAGTATGATCTTCTTGAGCATGGCAGTATCCTCACTTTCCCTGATTTAAGTATACACCCGAAACGCGCGTACGATCTCTTTTTCAGGACAGATATCATCCTCTATAAGCGGTATCCCGCGCCTTGGCATCCCCGGCACCCCCGACGGGGATGGAAAGCGCTTTCGCGCGATTGGTAAGAACGAGCAGTCGCGAGGAGGCAGTTTCGGGAGGTCGCGTTGTTCGTGGGAGCCTCCGGCTCTTGCCGGAGGGGGCTCCACTAAAACAGTTGCATTTTATTGCGGGCTTCTGGTAACATAGGCGCAGTTCGTCGGTCAACGAAGGAGAGAGCAGAGCATCATGAGCGTGAGTACGGGATATCTGGAAAAAGAACTGTTGGACACCTTTTACCTGATCGTCGAGGAATATCGGAGCGGCAAGATCGATGAGAGCCTGTTCTTCGACAAGATCTTTATGATCGCTGACCGGTATGGCCGGCACGCGGGAAAGGACGAGGACAGTAAGAACCAGATGAAACTGTTTTCTCCCCAGTCATAACCGGCCCGAGGCCTTTCGGCCTTTTCTCCATTCTTTTCCGTTCCCTGAAGTTCTCCGGCGAGTTGTCCGTCCTTACGGGCACGGCTTGTTGCCGATCCTCATTGATGCTGGATTCCTGATGCGTACTACAGAATACTGGAAAACCTATGTGCAGGAGACGGACGTCCGCGACATAATGCGGTCCATGCAGCGTAGTACGTTCCGGTCCCGTGGCCTTGTGCTGAACCTGTGCTCTTTTGAAAAGGACACGCACGCTCCCAGCGTGCTGATCATTCCGGCTACGGGATGTCATTCTTTGATGTACGCCGAGGTGTGCTATCAGCTCCATTGCCTGGGCTATAATGTGTTCTGCTTCGATTTTCAGGGTCATGGCGACAGCGAGGGAAGACGGGGTGATTTTACGATCAACGACCTCGTACAGAACAGCAATGACGCGATCAAGCATATTACCGCGCACTTCAACGACCGGATCGGCGTTTACGGGTTCAGCCTGGGAGGATTGGTTGCGTTCTACTGCGCGCTATCCAACCAGGGGAGCAAAAGCCTGGTATGTCAGAATCCGGGCATGCTGGCTGAAAAAGAATTTCGCGAAGCCTTGCTGCTTCGCTGGTCCGGCCGCATGTTGATCCCTTTTTTGCCCTTGATGCTCAAGGTCATTCCCTGGATGAAGATCCCGATCACGCTCTATCTGGACTGGGATGCCATTACCAGCGCGGATGAGAAGGGCGCGCTCCGGACCTACCTCAACGATCCCGATACCCTTAAATGGTATACGGTCCGCGCAGCCGCAACCCAGCTGCTGACGCCGGCGCCCTTGCCTCCCGAAGAACTCGACATTCCTGTCCGCTTTATCGTCCCGAACAAGGACGCTTTGATGCCTGCTGCTTATGTAACGTCGCTGTTCGCGCGGCTTTCCCGGAACAACAAGGACCTGGTGGTGACCGAAGGCGGCCACATGGACGTGCTGGTCCACCCGACAAGAACAGCGCGAACGATGCACGAGTGGTTCAGCCGGACCGTGTGATGTTGGGAGGCGATTTGAGGACCTTCAGCAGGGCGTGGTTTCCCCTTATACAAAGCTTCTTGAGTTCTTGCCTGCCTATAAAATATCGTTGAACCCCTTGCCTAATTCTTCTTAATCGGGTACTCTTTAATTATTCGAGGTATGGTAGATCCTCCCCAATGCTTTTTGCGGTAAACACATTTCCTGTTCCGCTGGAATCGATCCTTGAGGAACAAAAGGAGCATGCTATGAAAAGGACCATGTGCCGTACGATGGGCGTTCTTCTTCTCTGCACCTGGGTAGCGGGTACTGCAGCGTACGCCGAAGACAGCACAAGCTCAGCGCCGGTGACCGCGCAAACCGTGTCTGCTGGAACGCAAGCCGTAACAGCTGGAACGCAATCAGTGTCTGTCGGAGCACAATCAGCGCCTGTCGGAGCGCAAGCCGTGTCTGTTGGTACCCAGGCCGCGTTTGTCGGCGTGCAAACCGGCTATCTTGGCGGAAATACGACCTACCATATCAGCCAGTATAGCGGCGGTTCCGGCATCGAGAGCGAGCTGAGATTTCCCCTGAGGACCGTTCTCGCAGGCGTTCAAGCCGGTTATAAAACGGAATTGCGCAACGGGAAGAACGAACTGCAGGTCAGCCTGTCCTGGATGAAAAATGTCACCCGGGGTTCGGGAAAAGTAGAGGATTCGGACTGGGCCACGAATGATATCGATATCTCCACCGTAGGCACCGCGCATCCGGGCAAGGACATCTATTCCGAATCGGATATGCGCTTGCGGGCTGACCTTTACGACGCCCGCGCGGTCCTCGGGTTCGGCATTGGAGAGCGCGTGAAGCTCGGCCCCATGCTCGGGTTCAAGCACCAGCGGTTCCACTATGACGTCAGCAATGTGAACCAGGTAGGTTTCGGTTCCTATGCATCGTCCTACACCGCGTCGGTAGACGGGAAGGTGATGACGTATGATGTGGTGTATGACATGGTGTATGTGGGCGTTTCCGCAGACCTCAAGAGCTCGGGCACGGGCTCATCGTTCCTGACCACGGCCAGGTTCGGCTTCGCGCCGTATGTGTCGGTCAAGGACAGGGACGATCACCTCTTGCGCTCGAAAATGAGCACCTGCAATACTACCGGTGTAGCGATCCTGGCGTCGGTGGGGACAAACTGGAAATTCTCCAAAGGGTGGCTGCTGGGGCTCAACGCGGAGTATCTGAGGATCTCGGCCAACGGGACCCAGAACCAGTACTTTTACGGCGGGTCCTATGCAGGCACGACCTATATGATCGACGACGAGATCACGTCTTCGCAGGTATCCCTGCTGGCCAGTCTTTCGTATCAGTTTTGAAGCGGCACGGGGACGGCGTCCTCATGGTCGCCGTCCCCGCCGAACATAAGATCGGCCTGCCTGATCAGCGTTGTCTGCCGTGACGGTACTGTCATTCTCTCCGATTCTTCACATCATACTACTTGACAATATGCGGTTCGAATAGGTATATATAGTCGCTGGCGCACGGCAGCGTCTTGCGTACACGGTCAACATATCATCTTTAAAACGAGGGAGGCAGTATGGCAGCTGAAAAAATGGAGTTTAAAACCGAGGTAAAAGAGCTACTTGACCTGATGATCCACTCGCTTTATTCTCACAAGGAGATCTTCCTGCGGGAACTTATTTCGAACGCATCCGACGCGATCGATAAAGCGCGTTTTGAATCGCTGACGAACAAGGAGATCTTCTCCACTACCGGGGAGTGGAAGATAAAGATCATCGTGGACAAGGCAGCGGGCACGCTGACCGTGCGCGACAGCGGCATGGGCATGACGCAGGACGAGGTCATTGCCGAACTCGGGACCATCGCACACTCGGGCACCAAAGACTTCCTGAAGGCGCTGCAGGGCAAGGACCTGAAGGACCGGCCCGAGCTCATCGGGCAGTTCGGCGTGGGGTTCTATTCCGCGTTCATGGTGGCGGACAAGGTCGCGGTCATCACGCGCAAGGCTACGGAGCAGACGACCAAGGCTGTTCGGTGGGAATCGAACGCGGACGGCTCGTTCACCATCGATGCGGCAGAGAAGGACCGCGCGGGGACGGACGTAGTGCTGCATCTTAAGGAGGAAGACAAGAAGTACCTCGATGAATGGGAGATCCGTTCGGTCATCAGGAAATACTCGGACTATATTGCGCATCCCGTGGTCATGGACATCGAGCGGGAAAAGGAAGATCCGCTCGACAAGACCAAAAAGATCAAGGTTTCGGAAGAAGAGACCATGAACGCGGGCAAGGCGATCTGGCTCCGGGACCCGTCGGAAGTGAAGGCCGAGGAGTACAATGAGTTCTACAAGCATATCTCGCACGACTTCGGCGACCCTGCAAAGGTGATCCATTACCGTGCGGAGGGGACTTCCGAGTTCACGGCGCTGCTCTACGTTCCTGCAAAAGCGCCGTACGGGATCCTATACCGTGATTATAAGATCGGGCCGACGCTGTATGTCAAGCGGGTCCAGATCATGGACCACTGCGAACAGCTCATTCCCGAGTACCTCCGTTTTGTCAAGGGAGTCGTCGACTCCTCGGACCTGCCGTTGAACGTGTCGCGGGAGATCTTGCAGTCCAATAAGCACATCGAGGTCATGAAGAAGAGCATCATAAAGAAAGTGCTCGACACGCTCGCGGACATGAAGAAGAACACCTACGAGGCGTACGTCGGGTTCCACAAGGAATTCGGCAGGATCCTGAAGGAAGGGATCCATTTCGATCTTACCCGGAAGGAGCAGATCGCCGATCTTCTGCTCTTTTCGTCCACCAAGACCGAGCAAGGCGCATACACGACGTTTGCCGACTATCTCAAGAACATGCCGATCGCGCAGGGCGAGATCTATTACATCACCGGCAGGCCGGATGAGAACGTCATGCAGTCCCCGTATCTGGAGGCGTTCCGTGAAAAGGGCTATGAGGTCCTGATCATGACCGACGACATCGACGACCTCATCATGGGCGGTATGCAGGAGTACAAGGGCAAGAAGATAAAATCCGTGGTCAAAGGCGACGTCCACCTCGACACCACCGGCGACGCGGAGAAGGAGCGGTCGAAGGAAAAGTTCGAGAAACTGCTCGCCCTGATCAAGGACCAGCTGAAGGACGAGGTCAGGGACGTGCGTCTGTCCGGCAGGCTCAAGGATTCCGCCTGCTGCCTGGTGGCTGACGAAGGCGGGCTTGATCCGCAGATGGAGAAGCTGTTGAAGTCCATGGGCCAGGAAGTGCCGGCGCAGAAGCGTATCCTCGAGATCAACCCCGCGCACCAGATCTTCGAAGCAATGAACGACCTGATGGCCAAGGGAAGCAAAGAGGAGGTCCTGAAGGAATACGTCGACCTGCTCTACAACCAGGCACTCCTGCTCGAGGGATCAAAGGTCAAGGACCCGGCCGCGTTCAGCCGGTCCATTGCCCGGCTCATGCTCTCGAATGCGAAGCAGTAAAGCGGTAATGGCCTGGTAACGCAGTGCCGATTCATCCGCAGACGGCACGAGTATCCAATGATGCTAGATTTGTAAAAGACGTTTTCGCCACAGAGATCACAGAGGGCACAGAGAAGAGCACTGCTTTTAAACGTCTTACCTCTGTGCTCTGTGGCAAATCTTACCTTCTTCCGATTTCATCAAACATCATCCTTTCTTTTCTTGTAAAGGAGCCTACCTATGTTACACGATGAACGACGGAACAAAAGAAGCGCCTGTTCCGTTATCCTGAGCATCCTTCTGATCACGGGTATCGCGATAGGCCTCTATTACTGGCTGTTCGCGGGCCGCGTTCCGAAACGGGTCATTCTGGAAGCCGATCTGGAACAGGGGATGGTGGAATACGTTCCCGAGGACGGTCTGGCGCGCGTAATGCTCTCGAAAAGGCTGCAGGTTCGCGACATCGTGGAAACGCTCCAGACCGCGGCCCAGGATGAACGGGTCAAAGGGCTGGTGGCAAAGATCGGCCAGGCGAACTTCAGGCTGGCGCAGGTGCAGGAAGTTCGCGACGCGATCATTGCATTTCGCGCTTCGGGAAAACCCGCGATCGCGTACAGCGAGACGTTCGGCGAGGTCGGCCCGGGTAACACCGCCTACTACCTGGCAACAGCCTTCGATGCAATCTATCTGCAGCCGTCAGGAGATCTCGGGTTGACCGGGCTCATCTTCGAGCAGCCGTTCCTGCGGGGCACGCTGGACAAACTGGGCATCCTCCCTCGGCTTGACGGGAGAAAAGAATACAAGTCCTATCGGTACCTGTTTACCGAGCGCAAGTATCTTCCCCCGCACCGGGAGGCGGTGACGCGGGTGATGGAATCCCAGTTCTCGCAGATTGTCAGAGGGATCGCTGCAGCGCGCAAACTGAGCGAGGAACAGGTCCGGGAGCTCATCAACGAGGGACCGTTCATCGGACAGGAAGCAGTGCAGGCGGGGCTCGTGGACGGTCTGAAATATCGGGATGAGGTCTATGCCCTGATCAGGGAAAAGGCGGGCGCAAAAGCCGAGGTGCTCAGACTCGGTGAATTTCGCAAGCGCACCAAAGGTCCGAATGAAAAAGGAACGACCATCGCCCTGATCTACGGCGTGGGCGGCATCAGCCGCGGGAAGAGCGGATACGATCCCGCGATGGGCGAGATCATCATGGGTTCAGATACGATCGCGTCCGCGTTCAGGTCTGCTATCGAAGACAAGGACGTCAAGGCCATCCTGTTCCGCATTGACAGCCCCGGCGGGTCATATGTTGCGTCGGACACGGTCTGGCGCGAGACGGTCAATGCAAAAAAAGCCGGCAAGCCGGTCATTGTGTCCATGGGAAGCACGGCCGGTTCAGGCGGATATTTTGTGGCCATGGATGCCGACAAGATCGTGGCCCAGCCCGGTACGATCACCGGCTCCATCGGGGTGCTGGGCGGGAAGATCGTTACCGCGGGGCTCTGGAGCAAATTGGGCGTGTCGTGGGACGATGTGCACACGAGCAGGAACGCGGATGCCTGGACGCGCAGCAAGGACCTCACGCCTGCGCAACGGGCGCGCTTTGCTCAATGGCTCGACCGCGTGTACGAGGACTTTACTGCGAAGGTCAGCCAGGGCAGGAAACTGTCCAGGGCGGAGGTAGAAAAGATTGCGAAAGGCAGGATCTGGACCGGGGAAGACGCACAGCGCCTGGGGCTGGTGGATGAAGTCGGCGGGTTCCCGGTCGCGCTGCGGCTGGCCCGGGACGCAGCAAAGGTCCCTGCGGACAAACCGGTCCGTTTGAAGCTATTTCCGGAAACCAGCTCATGGACCACGTTCCTTTCGTATCTCAAGCGCGTGAATATGGACGACAGCATGGAAAGCGGTCTCGCGCGCACGCTGGAGGAAGTGCAGCCCGTGGTCCGGGCGTTTGGGTCTCTTGGGGTCGGTTCCCGCTCCGATGTGCTCAGAATGCCGGAGTTCGAGCGAGCAACAGAATAGATGCTGCATGGATTGCATGATCCGTCACTCCGGGCCTGACCCGGGATCAGGTGTGTTCGAATTGTTGCTGGATTCCCGCGTTCGCGGGAATGACGAGGTATGTTTCATTACCACCGTATGTCCTGGTATTCGATCCTCCACAGGAGCGGGCGGCGCATCTTGACGGATTTTGAAATTATCTTGCATTCTTTCCGAGGTTGTAGTAGCTTTTGCGGGTACGAAAGCTGCCCGTTCCTAAAGGAGGCCTGCCATGCTGCCAGATGATCCGCTGTTCACCAAGCACGAGACCCTGAGAACGATCAGGGACCGCCACAGCGTCAGATCGTTCCTGAAGGACGACGTGTCCGATGCGGAGATCCAGGTCCTGCTGCAGGCGGCGAACGCAGCTCCCTCAGCGCATAACCAGCAGGCATGGCGGTTCATCGTTCTGCGGAACGACAGGAAACAGGAGCTGGCGCAACTGGTGACAACGCAGTCGGCTGCCTTTCCCCGTCCCGCGGCAGCGCTGCTCCGCATGGGAGCAAAGAGCATCCTCTCGGCGCCGGTCGTGATCGCGGTGGCGAATACGGGAGACCTCATTAGGCACGGGACCGAGCTTTTCAAGGTCGAGAAGGACGTTGCCCATGATTTTTTCCGTACCATGGAGATCCAGAGCTCGGCTGCTGCGGTCCAGAACATCCTGCTTGCCGCGACCACGCTCGGCCTCGGCACGGTCTGGCTCGGCGTGCTGTACCTCATCAAAGACGAGGTCCGCCAGTTCCTGGGAGAGCCGGAAGGCGAATTCATGGCCGTGGTCCCCGTGGGCAGGCCTGCCAGGATCGGCAGCGGTCCGAAAAAACAGCCCGTTGAGATGAAGGTGCGGACCCTCTGACCCCGAAGCCAGAGTTGTGCGACGATCGCCAGCAGCACAACCGTCACGCGCAATTGTCCTTTCGTTCTTTTCGTATCTCTCCCCATTGGCTTAACATCTGCTATGCTTATTGAAGAACCATTCAACCCGCATCACGGCACACCTGCGACCAAAGTCCTAGCGTAACGAACATCTGCCGGAGGAACTGTCCTTTGATCTGGTGGAACTGTTTGGCTGATCATCTCAATGTTGCTTTCCTGCGATCCGAGAGGTATACTTAATACAAGACACATATGGTATTGTATAAAGGTGTGATCAACCGTTCGGCCCGGAGGATCGGGCAGAAGGTGTATTGTTTATTGATTGAGGAGGAACATATGAAAAAGCTCATGCTCATATTGATTGCCGCGGTGATGGGAGTGGGCATCGGGATGGGGACTGCATACGCTGCGGATACGCCGAAGCAGGGGAGTCTGGGATTAAGCGTTGATGTCAGGGGAAGTTCCGTCATTGAAGGCCGATACTTTCTCACGAACGATATGGCCGTGCTGGCCGGGTTCGGGTTCGGCGCCAAGGGCGGTTACGGTAACGGCACCGACATCGGTCTGGACGCAGGGGTACGGAAATATTTGAAAATGGATACGGTCTCGCCATTTGTCGGCGGTACGATATCCTACAGCAAAACACAGAATGGAAATGACAAGAAAACAGAGGCCCTTGGCTTGGTCGGCGCTGAGTATTTCCTTCATAAACAAGTAAGTGTCGAAGGAAGCGCGGGGCTCGGATATTCCGAGAAAAAAGAGAATATGGGCGGTATGGCCACGAGAAAGACGAACCTCGGCACCTCGCGGCTGGGAGTGAGCCTGAACTTCTATTTCTTCTAAGTATGTCCTGTGTTCTTCAGCGGGGCTCCTGCGGAAGTACTCCGGCAAGGCCCCCGTTTCTTTTTTCGGACGAACACCTTCGGGCTCTTGCCAACCACGCGTGATTGCAGTACAATCCCTCCAGGTACGATCATGTCCGTAATCACTGCGCGAGAACTTGATATCCTGTTTGCCTCCACCCATGACGGCATGATCGCCGTCAACCGGGAGGGGATCGTCACGCTTTTCAACAGCGCTGCAGAGCGGATCACCGGTCTTCGTTCCGCTGACGTGATCGGCCGCAAGGCCGTTGACGTTATTCCCAATACCCGTCTTCCGCTCGTGCTCGTGAGCGGCGAGCCGGAGCTGAACCAGCAGCAATACATCGGTCCCACCGCGATCATCACCAGCCGCGTTCCCCTTCGCGACGACAACGGCAAGGTCATCGGCGCCGCAGCCGTATTCCGCGACATCTCCGAGATCAAACACCTGACAGAACAGGTCTCCGGCCTCTGGTCCGCCCGCACGCTGCTCGAAGCCGTGATCGAGTCCACCGCGGACGCGATCTCGGTCGCGGACGAGAATGGCAACAACCTCATCGTCAATCCCGCCTACACCCGCATTACCGGACTTGCAAAGGAAACGGTCCTGAACAAACCCGTGACCGTGGACATCGCCGAGGGCGAGAGCATGCATTTGCAGGTGCTGCGCACGGGCAAACCAGTCAGGAACGTTCGCATGAAGGTTGGTCCTGCTAAGAAAGAAGTGATCGTGAACGTTGCCCCGATCTTCGTGGAGGGCAAGATCAAGGGCAGCGTGGGTGTGATCCACGATATCTCCGAGATCATCGCGCTGAACGAGGAACTGGCCCGGGCGCGCAAGCTCATCCGTAGACTGGAAGCAAAGTATACCTGGGACGATATTGTGGGAAATGCTCCCGCGATCATTCAGGCCAGGGAACAGGCCATGCGTGCGGCGGCCACGCCCGCGACCGTGCTTCTCCGGGGAGAGAGCGGGACCGGTAAGGAATTGTTCGCGCATGCGATCCACAACGCGAGCACCAGGAACAAGGGGCAGTTTGTGCGCGTGAACTGCGCGGCGCTGCCTGAGCATCTGCTCGAGAGCGAGCTGTTCGGATACGAGGAAGGGGCCTTCACCGGAGCGAGCAAGGGCGGCAAGCGCGGACTGTTCGAGGAGGCAAGCCTCGGCACGATCTTCCTGGACGAGATCGGGGACATCACACCCTTGCTCCAGAAGAAACTGCTGCGAGTGCTGCAGGAAAAAGAGATCACGAAGGTGGGCAGCACGGCCGCTCTTCCCGTGGATGTGCGGATCATTGCCGCGACCAATGCCAACCTGGAGCAGAAGATCAGGGACGGCTCGTTCCGCGAGGACCTCTATTACCGGCTGAGCGTTCTTCCCATTCCGATACCGCCGCTCCGGAGCATCCGGGACGATATTCCCCTGATCGCGGCTAATCTGCTGATGCGGCTGAATCAGGAGTACGGGCGGCAGGTGGAGCGGATCGCTGATGAGGCGTTGAGAACGTTGCAGGAGTATCAGTGGCCGGGGAACGTGCGTGAGCTGGCGAACGTGATCGGGCGCGCTATGATCAATATGATGCCTGCGGACAAGGTCATAGAAACAGGACATCTGCCGCAGATGGACCGGGAGCAGGTGGGGGCGGTCTCGTTACACAAAATGGAAGGGCAGGTGCGGTCCCTCAGCCAGGTGATCATAGATGCGGAGAAGACGGCCATCGAGCACGCGCTCAGCGAAACGAAGGGAAACCGCGAAGAGGCTGCGCGGCTCCTCGGCACCGCGGTCAGGAATCTGTATTACAAGATCAAGAAGTACAAGATCAAAACCTGAACTGAAGAGCATTTACCGCAGGGGACGCAGAGGTCGCAGAGGAGTCCTGAAATCACTTCGCTTCGCTCGTAATGACGGTAAAGAAACCTCTCAATGAACCGCTCTTTATTTTTCTCTCTGCGTCTCGGAGCGTTCGCAGTAAAATCGTCTTGCCTAAGCGCTCCGCAGCAGTTTGATCGCCTTCGCGTCGTCAGCCGTTTTGATCACCGTGGTGGCCGTCTTGCCGTGGCTGGTCGTTGCATAGAAATAGTAGATATTGATCCCTGCATTAGCGATCAACCCCGTGATCCTCTCAAGCGCGCCAGGCTTGTTCGGCGTTTCCACCATGATGACCGACGACTCGTGGATGTCTTCCGCCCCGATCCTGTCGAGCGCCCGCTCGGCTTTAGCAAAATCATCCACAATAAGCGTAAAGGTCGCGTTCCGCCGCTCGCTGCTTGCGGAATAGCCGGTTGCGGCGAGGATGTTCACCTGCTCGGTTGCCACGGCAGCGGCGAGCCGCGCGGTCAGGCCGATCGTGTCCTGGAACGTGGCCGTGATCTCGATCGCTGTCTTCGCTGTATAGTCGCCGGTGGGCAGCGTTCTCTTTGGTGAAGTCGATTTTATTGGCTTCCGTGTGACTGCTTTTTTCACCATCTTTTTAGTCGCTTTTTTCGCTATTGCCATTATCGATCTCCTTGACGCGTTATTTTTTTATTTGAGCGCTGGATAGCGCATGCACTCGATCGTTCCTTGACTTTAACGGAATTCCTTATCCGCGTCAAGAGCTATGCCGGTGTTATCCTCCTTTCCTGCAATCTCGTGCCTGCAAGTATTTGCAAAGAGAACGATCTTGCAGGCCGTTCTTCCTAAAACATCTGATCGTGTCCGCATCCGTTTTCTGATATTTCAACAGCTTGTGATTATCTTCGGATCATGCGTTATTCTGGAATGATACTTGCTCTCTATAATATGCATTAAGCGTTCCCGTTCCAGAGACCTGAAGCAGCCTTGAAACCGCTTGACTCATAGAGGGGGAGAACATATAGTAGTTCAGGATCATTGAAACATTTTTGACACGGATCAGGGTGGATAAAAATCGGATAAAGGCAGATAAAACCTGTCAATCGGAGAAGGGTAGAGGAATTGAAACAAGATTAGATTGCATCCGCCGTTATCAGAAGTTAATCCGATCCTTCCGTGTCAAAGATTGCTTTAAGAATTTTACGCTCTTGGGAGGGGTTTTATGACAAACAGCAATTCAGCCGGCGCCAGGTTCAGGGCCGCGGTCAAGGCAGAGCGTCCGTTGCAGGTGGTCGGCGCGATCAATGCGTATGCGGCTCGTCTTGCTGAACGATCCGGGTTCAAAGCGCTCTACGTATCAGGCGGCGGCGTTGCTGCCAGTTCGCTCGGCATTCCCGACCTCGGCATCAGCACCATGGACGACGTACTGACCGATGTCCGGCGCATTACCGACAATACCGACCTGCCTGTGCTGGTGGACATCGACACCGGCTGGGGAGGTGCATTCAATATCAGTCGTACCATCAAGTCCATGATCAAGTTCGGAGCAGGCGCAGTGCATATCGAGGACCAGGTGCAGGCCAAACGGTGTGGTCATAGGCCGGGCAAAGCGATCGTGTCGAAGGAAGAGATGGTGGACCGGATCAAGGCAGCGGTTGACGCGAAGACAGATCCCGAGTTCGTGATCATGGCACGGACCGATGCGATCGCGGTAGAGGGGATCGAGGCTGCGATCGACCGGGCAGCGGCCTGCGTTGCAGCAGGCGCGGACATGATCTTTCCCGAGGCGGTCAAGGACCTCGAAACCTACCGGAAGTTCGCGAAGGCCGTGCAGGTCCCTGTGCTCGCGAACATCACTGAGTTCGGCGCGACCCCGCTATTCACGGTAGAGGAACTGCGAAGCGCGGATGTCGCGCTTGTCCTGTATCCTCTGTCCGCGTTCCGCGCCATGAGCAAGGCCGCGCTTGAGGTATACGGCTCGATCCGGAAGAATGGGACGCAGAAGGACGTGATCAACGAAATGCAGACCCGGGCGGAGCTGTACGATGTGCTCGGGTATCATGCGTTCGAGCAGAAGCTGGATGAGATGTTTGGGAAAAGCAAAACAGAGTAAAAACTGGTCTCACGCAAAGCCGCAAAGTCGCCAAGAACTTCAAAGAATTGCTGAAGTAACGTCAACGCATCCTGTTTTTACAGATCTCAACTAACGTCTCAAGATGTTGATTATTACGGATTTTAATCAAGAAGTAAGCTTTCCTTTGCGCCTTTGCGGCTTTGCGTGAGCCGACCTTGTTTTTATCATTTTGAGAAAATTGATAGGAGGTAATCCATGAGCTCATCTGCCGATGCACCGACTGCTGTCCCGAAGGTCAAAAAGTCCGTCGCCCTGTCCGGCGTGGTCGCGGGCAATTCCGCAGTCTGCACCGTGGGACGGACCGGCAACGACCTGCATTACCGCGGGTACGATATCATCGAGCTGGCGAAAAAGTCGACGTTCGAAGAGATCGCGTTCCTGCTGATCCACGGAGAGCTTCCCTCGGAGTCGCAGCTCAAGGACTACAAAAAGAAGTTGAAGCAGCTCCGGGGAATCCCGGCGCTTGTCCGGACCGTGCTGGAGCAGATACCCGCGGCTGCCCATCCCATGGACGTCATGCGCACGGCATGTTCCTATCTTGGAACGGTCCTGCCTGAAAAGGAGGACCAGAACGTGCAGGGCGCCAAGGATATCGCGGACCGTTTGATCGCGTCGTTCGGGTCCATGCTTCTGTACTGGTGGCATTTTTCCCACAACGGGAGGAGGATCGACGTGGAGACCGATGACGACACCATCGCGGGCCACCTGCTGCATCTGTTGCACGGCAAAAAGCCGTCCGGGCTGCACGAGAAGGCGCTCGACCAGTCCCTGATCCTGTACGCGGAGCACGAGTTCGCGGCCTCGACGTTCACGGCGCGGGTCATCGCCGGTACGCTCTCGGATGTGTTCTCGGCGGTCACCGGCGGCATCGGCGCGCTGCGCGGACCGAAACATGGCGGCGCGAACGAGGCGGCACACGAGATCCAGCGCAGGTATGCGTCGCCGGAAGATGCCGAGGCCGACATCATGGCCCGGGTCGCACGGAAGGAGATCGTGATCGGTTTCGGCCACCCGGTGTATACGGTCAGCGACCCCCGGAACCAGACGATCAAGGCGATCGCGAAGGGCCTGTGCGACGACGGGGGCAATATGAACCTCTTTCATGTTGCGGACCGGATCGAGGCTGTCATGAAACGCGAGAAGAACATGTTCGCGAATCTCGACTGGTATTCCGCGGTCACGTATCACATGCTCGGCGTGCCCACGGCCCTGTTCACTCCGCTCTTCGTTATTTCGCGCACCACGGGATGGGGCGCCCATATCATCGAACAGCGGCTGGACAACAAGATAATCCGTCCGTCCGCGAACTACACCGGTCCGGACGACCGGGAGTATGTGGCGATGAAGGAGCGGTAGGGGCTAGAGGCAAGGGTCATGGGTCAAGTCGCAAGTAGCAAGGGGGAAGATCAGAGTATGTAGCAGGGTTTGCAGTTCCTTGCCACTTGCTACTTGACCCTTGCTACTCGGTCGTTATCGTCATCATCGAAAGGAATAGAGCATAATGAGTTCTCACATCTCGAACACCCGGCCTGATCCGGACAAGGTTCTGGTCGATATTGCGAATTATGTTAAGGACTACCAGATCACGTCGAACGAAGCGTTTGACACCGCGCGGCATTGCCTGATCGACACCATCGGCTGCGGGATCGAGGCGCTCGGATATCCGGCGTGCACCAAGCTCCTGGGGCCGATCGTTCCCGGTACGATCGTGCCGAACGGGGTAAAAGTGCCGGGTACGCAGTTTCAGCTTGATCCGGTGCAGGCAGCGTTCAATATCGGCGCAATGGTCCGGTGGCTCGATTTCAACGATACCTGGCTCGCGGCAGAGTGGGGCCATCCGTCGGACAACCTCGGCGGCATCCTGGCCACCGCGGACTGGATCTCGCGTACGCGTGTTGCGGAGGGGAAACCTCCGCTGCTCATGAAGACGGTGCTCGAGGCCATGATCAAGGCGCATGAGATCCAGGGCGTCATTGCGCTCGAGAACGCGTTCAACCGCGTAGGACTGGACCATGTGGTGCTCGTGAAGGTCGCTTCCGCCGCGGTCTGCGCCTGGCTCATGGGTGGCACCAGGGACGAGATCATCAACGCCGTGTCGCAGGCCTTTGTGGACGGCCAGTCCCTGCGCACGTACCGCCATGCGCCGAACACGGGTTCGCGCAAGTCCTGGGCAGCGGGCGACGCAACGAGCAGGGCGGTACGGCTCGCGCTTTTCTCCCTGAAAGGCGAAATGGGCATACCGGGCGTGCTGACCGCGAAGACCTGGGGATTTTACGATTCGCTCTTCCGGGGAAATGAATTTAAATTCCAACGGCCGTACGGCTCCTATGTGATGGAGCAGATCCTGTTCAAGATATCTTTCCCCGCGGAGTTCCATTCCCAGACCTCGGTGGAATGCGCCATGACCCTGCACGGGAAGCTCAAGGCCATGGGGAAGGGCATCGACGACATCAAGAAGATCACCATTCGCACGCACGAAGCGGCCATGCGTATCATCGACAAAAAAGGCCCCTTGAACAATCCAGCGGACCGTGACCACTGCATTCAGTACATGGTCGCTGTCCCGCTTATCTTCGGCCGGCTGACCGCAGGGGATTACGAGGACAGCGTTGCTGCGGACCCGCGCATTGACGCGCTGCGCGACAAGATCACCTGCGTTGAGGACCCGCAGTTCACGAAAGACTACCACGATCCCGAAAAGCGCTCCATCGCCAACGGCCTCACCGTCGAGCTGAAGGACGGGACCCGGTTGCCGGAGGTTCTGGTCGAATACCCGATCGGCCATCGCCGCAGGCGCACTGAAGGCATGCCTGTGCTGGTGGAGAAGTTCAGGACCAATCTTAGCCGCCGCTTTCCGGCTCATCAGCAGAAAGCGATCCTTGATGTCAGTCTTGACAAGCGGACGTTGGAGGCAATGCCGGTCAATGTGTATGTGGACCTGTTTGTGATCTGATGTAAAAGCATGCAGTGTATTATAAATACCTTCATCGTTTTGCGCTCCTATTGTATCGTCACCCCGGCATAACGTTAGCCGGGGTCCGGGAAGATTGTTTATGGAAAGATCCCTGGATTCCGGCTGACATTGTGCCGGAATGACGGCGCTGACCGCATTTTCCTCTCTTCCCCATCCAGCACAAAACCTGCGACCTGTCCATTTTCTGCTAATCAAAATTTTAGGCATCGTAATACCCCTTGACATCGATACGCAGAGATTATTATAGTAGTGTGCAGTGGTCAGGGAAGCGGGTTCCCCTGAATACGGGAACGCGCAAACATGGACGGAACAGCATGTCCTGGTCATATATCAAGGGAGGCTTACCATGGGGCGGTACGACGATCTTTTTCAAAAGAGCATCAAGGACCCGGCGGGATTCTGGGGGGATGCTGCGCAGGCCATCACCTGGACCAAAAAATGGGACAAGGTGCTCGACGATTCGAATGCGCCGTTCTATCGATGGTACGTGGGTGCGGAGATGAACACCTGCTTCAACGCGGTGGACCGGCACGCGCTGTACGGCAGAGCTGATCAGGACGCGATCATCTACGACAGTCCGGTGACCAATACGGTCCAGCGGATAACGTACGGGGAATTGTTGGACCTGGTATCGCGGTTCGCTGGGGCCTTGCACAACCTGGGCGTTGAGAAAGGCGATACGGTCATCATCTACATGCCGATGATACCGCAGGCGGTCATTGCCATGCTCGCGTGCGCCCGTCTGGGAGCGGTCCATTCCGTGGTGTTCGGCGGGTTTGCTCCGCACGAGCTCGCGATCAGGATCGACGACGCAAAACCCAAGGTCATTATCACCGCATCAGGGGCCATTGAAGGGAAAAAGACGCTCGAGTACAAACCCATGCTCGACAGGGCGATCGAAGAGGCACACCACAAACCGGAGAAGAACATTATTTTTCAGCGGCAGTTCGTGAAGGCCGCGATGATCGCGGGCCGAGATCTTGATTGGGACGAACTTATGACCGAGGCGCGGCCGATCAAATGCACGCCGGTGAAGGCTACTGATCCGCTCTACATCCTGTATACGTCGGGCACGACCGGCAAGCCGAAAGGAGTGGTCCGCGACAACGGCGGCCATGCCGTGGCCCTGCGCTGGAGTATGCGACATATCTACGGTGCGCAGCCCGGGGACGTCTTCTGGGCAGCATCCGACGTGGGCTGGGTCGTGGGTCATTCCTATATTGTGTACGGTCCGCTGCTGCACGGGTGCACGACCGTGCTGTACGAGGGGAAGCCGGTCGGCACCCCTGACGCCGGCGCTTTCTGGCGGGTCATATCCCAGCACAAGGTGAGTGTGTTGTTCACTGCGCCGACCGCGTTTCGGGCCATCAAGAAAGAAGATCCAAAGGGCGAGTTCATCGGCAGGTACGACCTTTCCAAATTCCAGTACTTGTTCCTCGCGGGCGAGCGGCTCGACCCGGATACCTATCACTGGGCGCACGATCTTCTGAAAAAACCCGTTATCGATCATTGGTGGCAGACCGAGACCGGCTGGCCCATCACCGCGAACTGTATGGGCATCGAGGAATTCCCCATCAAGCCGGGCTCGTCCACGAAACCGGTGCCCGGGTTCAACGTCACGATCCTCGACACCAACGGCAAGCAGGCGGGCCCGAAGGTCACCGGCCTCGTGACGATCAAGCTTCCCCTGCCTCCGGGAACGCTGCCCACGCTCTGGCAGGCCGACGATCGGTTCAAGGAATCCTATCTCAAGGTATACCCCGGCTACTACTTCACGAGCGACGGAGGCTACATCGACGAGGACGGCTACGTTTACATCATGGGCCGCGTGGACGATGTGATCAATGTTGCCGGCCACCGGTTGTCGACCGGCGAGATGGAAGAGGTGGTCTCGACGCATAAGGACATCGCGGAATGCGCGGTCATCGGTGTGCATGACGAGCTGAAAGGGCAGGTCCCGGTCGGCCTCTGCGTGCTGAAGGCGGGCGCGAAGGCGACCGACGCGGAGATCCGGAGTGACCTCTCGCAAATGATCCGGAACACGATCGGGCCCATTGCTTCGTACAAGGAAACCTGCGTGGTGAAGCGGCTGCCGAAGACCCGTTCGGGCAAGATCCTGCGGGGCACCATGCGCAAGATCGCGGATGGCGAGACCTATGCAATGCCGTCGACCATCGACGACCCGACGACGCTGACCGAGATCGAAGAGGCGCTGAAGAAGGCGGGATATGCGCACAAACCGTAGTTTCCGGATGCGGCCCGTGGCGGCAATTTTGCTGTCATAAAAGCTTGATTATTTACCGCGAAGGCGCAAAGGTCGCAAGGGAATCTTAGTAACTAAGAGATCAAATTCTCATCAAAACGACAAGAATATTTTGCCACATAAGGCACATAATGCACAAAAAAGGCCTTTAAAATATTCTCGTTTCCCTCGTTTACTTATGCATTCTTTGTGACTTTTGTGCCTTATGTGGCTAAAAAGCTTTTTTTCGGTTTGTCCGCTGTCGATCCGTGATCACGCACGGATGGAACTGAAAACTGCAGTTGGAACCACCGATGAACACGGTTAAATCCAAAAACAAATATGTAGAGGCCAGTGGAATATCTCCCAACGGCGATATCTCTATTCTCTTTAAGAATTATGATATATCCGTGTTTATCTGTGTCCATCCGTGGTTACATGCTCTTTTTAGGATGAAGGATCAGGACTGCAGATCGACCTCTTCATACACAAGGCGGGTGATGTCGCGAAGGATCTTCTCCAACTGATCAACGTCATCCCCCCGAGCCATGATGCCGAGCAGGAAGGGGCGGTTCGGATGATAGATGATGCCGAACTCGTGGAACTGGTATACTAACTGTTCTTCGCTGTCTCCGACAGCAGCGGTCATGCGTTCGCCGTGTTTGGATGCAATGTCAATATTCGGCGGCACGCCTGCAGCCATGCCCTGACGGAACGTTGATTTCGAAAGATAGCGGAGGGCCTTTTCGGACATCTCTTCGTTGAGATAGGATGCGTTGAACAGAACGCGGTAAAATGCCGCAAAGGCGCTGAGCGACAACGAATCCTCGGTCTTGTGGGGGTCGTATTCAACGTACAGGTCCTTGAATATCCTGTCCAGGCGGCCCTCCGGCAGGTTCGCATACAATAACGCGTATGCCGCCGCGTCGTCGTGTACGATCATGCGATAGATCAGGTCGTTGACCGTATACGTTTTCCCGGGTTCGATCTCCTGGTGAGGCTTCACATACGTCCGTTCCGGAGGCGTCTCCTTGCCTGTGTACGCTATTTTTTTTCGCAGCACGAGCGGGGCCGATTCCGACCACTTGAAGTACGCGATCATCAACGGCAGCTTCAGCAGGCTTTTCGGCGAGAACTTGTCATGCTCTCCGATCCCGAACCAGTTCCCATTGTTCAGATCGCGGAAATATATGGAAACTGCCGACACTTCGCCGGTCTTCAACCTGCTTTCGATGAGACCGCTCACCTTGTATTGGAACGGTTTCAGCTCCCTGCTTACGGCCTTGCGCTTCGGGTCCTTAGCTTCAAACGAGGTGCGAATGAACCTGAACTCGCCTTCTCTGCCCACTGGCGCGCTTTCGCTTTTTGCAGCCTGAAGGGGAGTGAAGATGCCCATCCCGGCGCCGATGAAGATGCCGAGAGCAAGGGCTCCGAACAGCAGGGTGATAAGGAGCGATCTGCTGACTGCAATCATATTTTTTTTGCCGGTATGGTCTGTCATGGCTCCGCTCATCTTCTCTTGTGTACAGTAATACGATTTCTTTAAAAAAGCAAGTCTCCATCACAAGAACGAGGATATTGCAAAGAAGCGGAAAGTATGACACACTGAACTCCATGAGAATAAGGCATTCAAAAATAGTTCTGCTGGCCCTGCTGATCGCGGCGATCGTTGCAGTGCGTCTGTCGCCGCTCGGCTCGCTGCTGACCTTTGAGAACCTCAAGCAGAATCGGGAGGTCCTGGTCGCTCTGGTGCATGACCATTATGGACTGTCCGTGGCCGTCTTCCTCCTGTCGTATGTCCTTGTTGCGGCTCTTTCCATCCCGGGCGCGGTCGTCCTGACGCTTGCAGGCGGGTTTCTGTTCAGCACGCTGCAGGCCACGGTCTACGTGAACATAGGTGCGACCGCGGGAGCGACGCTGGCCTTTCTCGGCGCGCGTTACCTGTTGGGCGCCAGGCTCCAGGAGAAATATCGGGCCCAGCTCATGAAGTTCAACAAGGAGGTCGAACAAAACGGCGCGGGCTATTTGCTGACCCTTCGCTTTATTCCCGTATTTCCGTTCTTCCTGATCAATTTTCTTTCCGGTCTTACCACGATCCGGCTCAGGACCTTTATCTGGACCACCGCGCTCGGGATCGTTCCCGGGACTGCGGTCTTTGCGTTCGCTGGTCAGCAGCTCGGTTCGATCAATGACCTGTCGGAGGTGCTTTCGACGAGGGTGCTTGCAGCATTCGTCCTTCTTGCGGCCTTTGCCCTGTTCCCGGCGGTTCTCAAGCGGTTCAGATCAGCGCGCAAACGGAGCGATGGATGATGGCAACGGAGTTTGAGGAGGGGCATGGATAAGAAAAAACTGGCTTCAGAGATCTTGAAAAGGCTCAACAAGGTGTATAAAGGAACGCCGCAGACCTTGCTGCAGTTCTCGACCCCGTTCGAGCTTCTCGTGGCAACGATCATGTCCGCGCAGACAACGGATGTGCAGGTCAACCGGGTGACCGCGGATTTGTTTAAAAAATATCGCTCGATCCGGGACTTTGCGGATACCGCGCCTGAACAGCTCGCAAAGGACATCAGTTCCGTGAACTTCTTTAATAACAAGGCAAAGAGCATTACCAAGACCGCGCGGATGGTTATCGAGGAATTCAACGGGGAGGTCCCACGGACCATGGAAGAGCTGGTCAAACTGCCCGGCGTTGCGCGAAAGACCGCGAACATCGTGCTCTCGAGCGTATTCGGCGTAAACGAGGGGATCGCTGTGGACACGCACGTGAAGCGGCTCGCGTTCCGGCTCGGGTTGACCAAACACGACGACCCGGTGAAGATCGAGCAGGACCTTATGCCGGTTCTGCCGCGAAAGCATTGGGGTAACTTTTCGCACCTTCTGGTCTTTCACGGAAGGCATATCTGTCAAGCCAGGAATCCCCGGCATGCGGACTGCGTTTTGTATGACATTTGTCCATCGAAGCGGTTGTGAGAAGTAGGGAAAAGGTCACAGATAAACGACGACAAAAAAGAGTTTAAGATAAAAGACTAAAACCGCTGATCTTAGGCCACAACCGGCACTGAAGTTCCTGTTGTTTTCCGCGTGTTCTTTGTGATAAAATCACCCGGGTTTTGACAAGAGGATGATTCCCTCAATCCCTTGTTCTGTGTTGTACAGAGAGGAGCAAAAGCGATGAAAAAGGTGATCATGCAATTGTCCTCTCTGCTGGCCTGTACAGCAACTGGATTGCTCCTCATGGGGGCCGGCCCGCTGAAAAGCACTGTTACCACGAGTGTGCCCACGACCAGCCTGGCAAGCAAACCTACAAGCAGCGTCACGACCAGCGTGATCACCAAATCGACAGCCTCTTCGAAGCCCGGCCTGTCTTCCGGTCCAACCGCTTCAGCACCGTTCGCCCTGTCCAGCAAACCGACCAGCAGCATCACGACCAGCATGGTCAGCAAGCCCACCTGTTCCCTCACGCTTTCTCCCTATGCCGAGGAACTGGCGAGGATCGTCAGGTTCGACCGTCAGGTCTTCCTCGTGGTGAAAGAAGTGACCCATGAGCGGATCCACCGTCTGATCGGCTACGATGCGGACGGGTACCAGATCATTGCCCCGGCGATCGCGGTGCCGGTGCCCGAGGACCAGGTAGACCGGGTCCTGGCAACGCTCCGGCAGAAGCTGCTGCCGCTCAAGTACATGCCCTTTGTGGTCGAGATCAATGCAGGCATCAAGATCGACACGATCGGCATCCTGAAGGGGACTGACCAGTATGAGGTCCTGCGCGTCATGCATACGGACGGCGACGACTATGAGATCTCGAACCAGGACGTGATCGACCGGCTGAAGGACTGGGAAAGAACCGCACCCTTCGATATCATCGGAGCCGACGGGGACTGGGTAGAGATCGAGTTCAGGACCCTGCCGAAGAATCTGAAGGCGTTTGTTGAAGAGGTCGCTGACTTCTGCCCGGATGCGATCGACCGGGGGCCCGGGAGCATTGATGGATTAGTGGCGGAGCTGAAAAAGACGAACCGGCTGTTCCTGTGGTGGGATTAGGGGACCGGGAGAAGAAGGTACGGTAAACAGGCAAAAGAAAAGCAGGCGGGGTTGCCGCCTGCTGATGGAAAGTTTGCTTCCAAAGATAACATTCTTCCGCCGGGTATAATAAAGTGGCGGTATGAAAAACTACTTTGCTGCCGGGGCTGCCGGGGCTGCTGCCGGAGCTGCTGCCTCTGCCTTCTTGGCTGCCTTCTTTGCCTTCTTGGCTTTCTTCTTTTCCTTCTTTGCCGGAGCCTCCTTCTTTGCCTCAGGAGCTGCTGCCGGGGCTGCCTTCTCCTGTGCGAATGCTACGCCGAGGGTAAGGGCAAATGCCATTGCCGTGAACAACGCGATGATCTTCTTCATGTGGTTTCACCTCCCTTCCGTTTTTAGAATGTGTGTAATGTAACAAAATTGCTGCTCCTTGTCAAGAACTATCATGGCGTGGTTTACAGAAATTCGATACAGAATGGCGCAGGGACGTCCAATTGAGAGCACCACAATGTCTAATTCTACGACTTTAGTTGTTGCGAGAAAAGTGTGGTTATTCGCCGGTGTGCATCATGTTGTTGTGTCGGGATCGGCCATGTTCGAGTGCAGGGTGATGCAGCGGGAATTTCATGAGGATACAGATAACGGTTGAAAAAAGTATGGATAAAGGTATTATATCAGGGTCGGCTTTTCCGGAAAGCGCGTGAGCGATCTCCTGAAAAACCAGGGATCTTATCTCACAATAGAGGGGTACGCAGAATGAAAAGGTATCTGAAGATAGTGCTCGTTATCGGGACAGCGCTTCTCACCATGGTCATTGCTCTGGCAGGATGCGGTGGCGGTGGTGGAGGTGATGGTGCGACAACGACCACCACCACAACGACCGCAACAGCGCCGACTGCTTTCAATCTTTCCAGTCCGGCTGACAATTCAACCGGGACGTCTGCCGCTCCCACGTTCACCTGGAGCGATTCGACGGATGAAACAAGCTACACCCTGCAGATCGCCACGAATTCCTCGTTCACTACCATGGTCTATGAGAATGCCGGCTTAGCTGCGAACACGACCAGTTTTGCTCTGCCGTCCTCAATACTG
>Ga0315268_10000860_pt1 | contig 35444 bp, 29 predicted proteins | sample C1_top_MG_FD_204535 | JGI IMG/M metagenome (GOLD analysis project Ga0315268, IMG submission 204535) | Sediment microbial communities from Yellowstone Lake, YNP, Wyoming, USA - C1_top | ecosystem: Environmental > Aquatic > Freshwater > Lake > Sediment | place: USA: Wyoming | collected 2017-08-01
CTTCCAAGGAGCATCAGGCCATGTATCTTCAGGGGGGAGGACACTCTTGGAAGGAAACCCTTGCCTAGGGTTTCCTTCCAACGCTCGCTTGGCTTGCATCCCGCCTTCCAATGGGAATCCGGCTGTAGCCTATTGTTATTGACAGAAATCCCGGTTTTTGTTAGCGTAACCGTGTTTTCCCCGCAGGACTGCGGAGTGCTCAAGCGGGCGTAGTTCAGGGGTAGAACGTCTGCTTGCCAAGCAGAAGGTCGTGGGTTCAAGTCCCATCGCCCGCTCCAGTTTTTATTTTTTTTGAGGCTTTCCATGCGAAAGAAGGCGCGGTACCCAAGAGGCTAAGGGAGAGGTCTGCAAAACCTCGATTCGTCGGTTCGAGTCCGACCCGCGCCTTACCTGCAATCCTGTCGCAGGAAATGATTTGACAGGCAATGCCAATCATTATATAGTCCTTTCAACCTGAAAAAAGGAGGTACGGAATGGATCTTGTCGCAAGAGCTCAGGCCATCATCTTGAAGCCCAAGGAAGAATGGGTCAAGATCAAGGGCGAGTCGACGACGGTCGTCCAGCTTTTCACCTCGTATGCCATGTTGCTGGCCGCCATCCCGGCTATTGCCCAGTTTATCGGCAACGGCTTGGTCGGAAGGAAAATTCCCTTTGCCGGCTGGGTGAGGTTTCCTATCGGCTCGGCGATTTTCCAGGCCATTCTCTACTATGTCTTCACTTTGGCCAGTGTCTATGTCTTCGGGATCGTGATCAATGCCCTAGCCCCGAGTTTCGGCTCGAAGCAGGACCCTGTGACCGCTATGAAGCTGGCGGTTTACAGCATGACCCCCATGTGGATCGGCGGCATCTTCTACATCATTCCGTTCTTGGGATTCCTGGCCTGGCTGGCTAGCCTGTACGGTCTCTATGTCCTCTACCTGGGTTTTGACAATCCACTGATGGACACTCCCAAGGAAAAGGTCGTCGGCTATTTGCTCGTCAGCATCGTCGTAATCGTCGTGCTGTCGCTGGTTGTCGCCCTGGTCCTTGGAGCGATTTTTACGGTCGGAACGATCAGCGGTATCTAAGCGGCAGGCCCGTTGTCCTTTTCGATCTCCGAAACGATCTTTAGAAATGCATCTTCCGGGGAGGCCGCCTGAGTGATGGGCCTCCCCACGACCAGATAATCCGATCCGAGCCGAATGGCCTGCGAAGGCGTCATGATCCTTTTCTGATCGTGAACGGCGGCCCAGGCTGGCCGGATGCCCGGCGTGACAATAACGAAGCCCGAACCCAGCTCTCGGCGGGCGATCTCGACTTCCTGGGCCGAGCAGACAATCCCATCCATCCCCGATTTTTTTGCCAATTTAGCCAGGCGCAGGACTTGGCCTGACGTATCCGGGGTCATCCCGATAGCTTGAAGGTCGTCGCCCTTCAGGCTGGTCAAAATCGTCACTCCCAGGAGGAGAGGCCTGGGCGTTTTCGTCTTTTCCGACTCCGCCGACGCCGCTTCGGCGGCCTTCCTCATCATGCCCTCTCCTCCCGATGTGTGGATGGTCATCATTGCGGCGCCCAGCCTCACGCCGATGCGAACCGCTTCGGCCACCGTGTTGGGAATGTCGTGGAGCTTAAGGTCCAGGAAAACTCTTTTTCCGAGCTCGCCGAGTGCCCTGACTAGCGGTGGCCCTTCGGCCGTGAAAAGCTCGAGACCGACCTTGAAAATCTGGGCGTCCTGGAGCTCCCGGACCAAGGCTAGGGCTTGGCTTTTATTTTCCACATCGAGGGCGACTATCACGCGCTTTCTGAAGTCTTGTGTCTGCGGCATCCCCTATCCTCCTTTCTTGGAGGGCCATAGCTTCAGGGTTCCGATTATTTCCGAAATCTTCCGGAGGTCATTCCTCCGGCAAAAATCCTCGACTTCCCGGACGATTTTCACCATGGCCGTGGGGTCGATGAAATTGGCCGTCCCGACTTCGACGGCCCGGGCGCCCGCGATCAAGAATTCGAGGGCATCGGCGCCGGACCCGATTCCACCCATTCCGATGACGGGAATGTCGACCGCCGAGGCGACCTGGTAAACCATCCTGAGGGCGATTGGCTTAATGGCCGGGCCGCTGAGTCCGCCGAAGACGTTGGCCAGTTTCGGCCTCCGCGTCTCGATGTCCACGGCCATGGCCAGGATTGTGTTGATGAGAGAAAGACCGTCGGCTCCAGCTTCTTCGGCGGCTTGAGCGATCTCTGCGATATCCGTGACGTTGGGGGAAAGCTTGACGACGACCGGCCGCCGGCTTGACTGTTTGGCCAACTGGACAAGAGAAAATGTGCGGTCAGAATCGAGGGCCGGGCACACCCCGTTCTGCTCCACGTTGGGGCAGGAGATGTTGAGCTCATAGGCCACGATGCCTTCCTGGCGGTCCAGGTATTCGATGACCTTGATGTATTCTTCGTCGTTCGAGCCGCAGACATTGACGAGGATGGCCGTCCAGAACTTGCGGAGCTGAGGCAGGATCTCGCCCGCGAATTTTTCGACGCCGACTCCCTGAAGCCCTATGGCATTGATCAGGCCGCCCGCTGTCTCCGCGAGCCGGGGCGGCGGATTTCCTTCGCGCGGCCCGAAATAGAGCCCCTTGACGACAATCCCGCCGAGTGCATTCAAGTCTAGGAACGGCTCGTACTCGAGTCCGTAACCGAAGGTGCCGCTCGCGGCGAGAACCGGATTTTGAAGCTTCATAAAACCCAGGTCCGTCGTCAGGTCAACCATCAGTTCTCCTCTTCCCAGACAATCTCTTCGGCGGAAAACACGGGGCCGTCCTCGCAGATTTTCCTCCAGGCCCCGGCATCGCCCTTCCGGATGCGCTTGACGCATCCCCAGCAAGCGCCGAACCCGCAGCCCATCATGGATTCGAGCGAGAACTGGGCCGGGATTTTTTTCCGGCCGGCAATTTCCGCCGTTTTTTTCATCATCGGGTCAGGCCCGCAGGCGTACAGCGCCGCCGGAATATTTTTTTTGATTTCTTCTTGAAGGAGCTCGGTCACAACGCCGCGGAACCCGTGCGTCCCGTCATCCGTCGAGCAGGCAACGTCCAAGCCGGATTTTTCGAATTTTTGCCTGAGGGCGAGGTCCGGCAGGCTTCTGCCTCCGTACAGGACTTTGACTCTGACGCCGGAAGCCCGGAGTTCCTGGGCTAAAAAATAGAGGGGCGCGATCCCCCTGCCTCCGCCGACGAGGAGCACCGCCTGTCCTTTGAGCCCCGCATCCCAAGCGAAGCCTTTCCCGAGCGGACCCAGGATATCGAGTTCCTGGCCTTCCTTTCTTTGGGCCAGGAGCGCCGTGCCTTGGCCTGTGACCTTAAAGAATATTTCCAGGATGGTCCGTTCCCTGGCATGAATGCTCAGCGGCCGGCGCAACAGGGGATAGATGCTGTCATTGACCCGCACCATGAGAAACTGGCCCGGCTGGCTCCCCGGCGTGACGGCGGCCGACTCGATGCGGAATAGATGATAATCACCCCACTCTTCGTTCCTGATGATTTTAGCCGCAGGGTCCTTGGGCATTGCCGCTCCCGATTCCCAGGAACAATAACAGAATATTCCGCCTTTGGCAACAGGCCGAAGTCGTCAGGATTTTTCCTTTTTTCACTTTCTTATTTTTCCCCTCCGCAGATACATCGCCAAATGCTCCTTGGAAGGATGGCAGCGAGCAAAGCGAGCGTTGGAAGGGAACCCTAAGCAGGGGTTCCCTTCCAAGTGTGTCCTTTTGACATCTTGAGATTTCTGGTATAGACTACAGAAAAGCTCGGCAAAGATGAGATGTCCCAAATGCCTGTTTGAGAATCCGCCCGGAGCGAATTTTTGCAATAAGTGCGCCACCCAGATCTTCGGGACGAACGAAGACGTTTCTTCCCACAACGGGGATACGCGCGAAATCCTGACCGAATTGGCCGCGGGAAGCGTCTTCGCTGAAAGATATCAGGTCATCGAAGAACTCGGCCGGGGAGGCATGGGCAAGGTTTACAAAGTATACGATCGCGAGATCAACGAAAAGATCGCCCTGAAACTCTTGAAGCCCGAAATCTCCGGCGGAGAAAAAAACATCGAGCGGTTTCGGGACGAACTCAAATTGGCCCGTCAGATCTCCCACCGGAATGTCTGCCGGATGTTCGACCTCAACCGACATGAAGGGATTTACTACATCACGATGGAGTATGTCCCCGGCGAAGACCTGAAAAGCATGCTTCGCATGATGGGCCCCCTGAGTTCCGGCAAGTCGATCCTCATCATTAAACAAGTCTGCAAAGGATTGGCTGAAGCCCACCGGCGGGGAATCATTCATCTTGATTTGAAACCGCAGAATATCATGATCGATAAAGAGGGCACCGTCCGGATCATGGATTTCGGGATCGCCCGCTCTCTGGGCGCCAAGGACAAACGAGAGGCGGGAACTCTCATCGGGACGCTGGCCTATATGTCTCCCGAGCAGGTCGAGGGAAAGGAGGTCGACCTTCGTTCGGATATTTATTCGTTGGGCGTCATTCTTTTTGAAATGTTGACCGGCGATTTGCCCTTCGAAAAGGAACCTCCCGGCCGGGCGGCCTGGAGAGAAAAGAGCTTCGTCCCTCCGGACCCTCGAACGGTCAACCCTCTCATCCCCGAAGATCTCAGCCGGCTGGTGTTGAGGTGTCTGGAGAAGGATCGGGCCCAACGATATCAGGATGCCGAGGAACTGTTGCAGCAATTGAGAGAAATCCAGAAGGGAATTCCGACGACCGACGGGATTTTTCCCGGAGCGCGACGCGATTCAGAAGAGATCCATGAGGAAAAGCCGAAAAATTCGATCGCCGTCCTTCCTTTTGCCGACCTCAGCCCGGAGAAAGATCAGGAATATTTCTGCGACGGAATGACCGAAGAGCTGATCAGCGTCCTGGCCAAAATCGATGAATTAAAGGTCGCCTCGCGGACTTCGGCCTTTCAATTCAAGGGCGAACGCCAGGACATCCGCCAAATCGGGGATACCCTCAAAGTCAGGAGCGTCCTCGAAGGAAGCGTGAGAAAGTCGGGGAATCGGGTGAGGATCACGGCCCAGCTCATCGACGTCCGAGACGGCTATGAGATTTGGTCCGAAAAATTCGACCGGAATATTGAGGATATTTTCACCATCCAGGAAGAAATCTCCCTGGCGATCGTCGACAGCCTCAAGGTGAATCTTCTTCAGGAGGAACGCGAGGCCCTGGCCAAACGCTCGACACAAAACGCCGAAGCCTATAAGCTCTATTTGAAGGGCAGATATTTCTGGAATCGGCGGTATGAAGGGGGGTTGCAGAAGAGCATTGAATTTTTCCATCAGGCCATCGCCACCGACCCCCGCTACGCGCTGGCCTACACAGGGATCGCGGACAGTTATAGCCTTCTCGCCCATTACGGCTTCCTTCCCCCGCGGGAGGCTTCCCCCAAAGCCAAAGCGGCGGCCGAAAAGGCCAATGAAATCGATCAAAATCTTGCCGAGGCCCATGCCTCGCTGGGCAGGATTAAACTCCATTACGAGTGGGATTGGAGCGCAGCCGAAAAAGAGTTAAGGCGGGCTCTCGAACTTAATCCGCGATATCCCACTGGCCTGGAATGGTATTCGCTCTACCTGATGATCATGGGCCGATTCGACGAAGCCATCGTCGAAGCCAAAAAGGCCCTCGAATTGGACCCTCTCTCGCTCATCATCAATGCCGTTTTAGGAGGAATCTATTATTTTGCGGGGATGATTCCTGAGTCGATTGAACAATTTCGCAAAACCGTCGAAATTGATCCTCAATTTTCGGTGACGTACCTCTTCCAAGCGGGAGCCCTGGAGGCGATGGGGAGACGGCAGGACGCCGTCGATTCTCTGAAGAAGCTTGTCCGGCTGACCGGAAATAGCCCCTTTGCTCTGGGCTACTATGGGGGAGCGCTGGCTCTGGCCGGTCAAAAGGACCAAGCGCTCAAGATCCTTGACGACCTGATCGAACTCTCCAAAAAGCGATTCGTTTCGCCACTCTACATCGCCATGGTCTATATCGGGTTCGATGACAGAGATAAAGTCTTTGAGTATTTAGAAAAAGCCTACGAAGAAAGGGAATCCTTCCTGGCCTTCCTCAACACCTGGCCTCAGTTTCAGGGACTTCGTTCCGACGACAGGTTCCAAGCGCTTGTGAAGAAAATGGGTTTCCTTTCGAAAAAATAAGCCGCCCGCTGTCCACCCCTGCCTCAGCCCCGGAATTTGGCGAAAAACGATCCCGTTTTGCGTTCGCTGACCTTGTTCTTCGAAATTTCTGGTTCCCGGACTTCTGCTGATTCTAGGGCCGATCAGTTTTGGCGAAAAGGATGCTGAGCGAGAAAAAAAGGAGGAAACCGTCTTGAACCAGGAGCAGCCAATCAGCCTTGTGGCTGAGGCTTCCGAAACAGCCGCAATCGGTGTCGATCCCTCGGGCGATGGTCACCCCAATCAAGATGATGAATCCAGCCAGGAGTCCGGAGACGAGGAGGGCGCTGGGCCGGCGGAAGATGCCTGTGATGAGCAGGGCGCCGCAGAGGATTTCGACCCAGGGGAGGATGAGAGCCGTCACGAAAGCGACCTCATGGGAGACGATCCGGAAATTCTTGATGTTTTGAGCGAATTCCAGAGGGTCGCCGACCTTGAGGACGCCGGCCGCAAAGAAGGCTCCGCCGACGATTAGACGGAACGCCAAAAGCAAGTATCTATGGCGAATCATATCCTTCAGCTGTGGGATGGCCGGTGCGTGCCCATTCGGTCCAGCCTCCCGCATAAACGCGGATATCCCTATAGCCTTCCTCATGCAGGACCTTGGCCAAAGCCTGGCTTTCCTGGCAATCTCCCCCGTCGCAATAAACAACGACCGTTCTGGCGAACGGACTATTGAGCGGCGAGTTGAGTTTCTTCTTGTTATCTTCAAGAGGGACGCTCACGGCGTTCAGGATGTGACCCTGGGAGAATTTTTGTTTCGGCCGGCTGTCGATGAACAAAGCGTCTTTGCGGATGAACAACTCCTCGGCTTCGGCAAGGCCGATCAGGGTGAGCCCCGGAAATTTTGCGGATGAAAAGAGGCTTTCCCGGAACTCTCCCTTGAGGAATTTCTGGAAGAGGGGAAAGTGAGCGGCGAGCCCGAGCAGGGCGGAGGCCAGGACGATCAGGCCTGCTCCGGCGAAGATTTTTTTAAAGTTCAAGGACCTATTTTTCGACCGTGTTTTTGTATTTTTCCAGCCCCGCCCTCAAAAGTTTTACGGCGCGCACAAGGTCTTTTTCGTTGAGCACGTAGGCGATTCGGATTTCGTCCTTGCCCTTGCCGGGCGTCGAATAGAATCCCGGTCCCGGCGCCACCATGACCGTTTCCCGATCGACGCTGAAATCCGTCAGCATCCATACGGCGAAGCGTTCGGCATCATGGATCGGGAGCTTGACGCTCATGTAGAAGGCGCCCTGGGGCTTATGGACGACGACGCCCGGGATGGCCGACAAGCCTTCGTAGAGGATGTCCCGTCGCCTCTGGTATTCGACCCGGACCGGCTCGAAATAGGCCATGCCCATTTTGTAGGCCGCCAGGGCGGCTTTCTGTTCGATCGTCGGCGGACAGAGCCTGGCCTGGGCGAAGCGGAGAATCGACTCGTAGATTTGTTCGTTCCGGGTGATGGCGGCGCCGATCCTCGCGCCGCAGCAGCTGAAACGTTTGGAGATGCTGTCCACGACGATGATCCGGTCCTTGACCTCCTCGTACTCCAGGACGCTCACGTGCGTTGCGCCGTCGTAAACGAACTCCTTGTAAACCTCGTCCCCAATTAAAAAGAGGTTGTGCCGGCGGACGAGGGAAACGACCCTTCCGATTTCCTCTCTTGTATAGACCGTACCCGTCGGATTATTGGGCGAGCAGAGGACGATGGCCCGGGTCTTCGGGGTAATCTTCGCCTCAATGGCCTTTGCCGGCGGCAGGCGATATCCATCTTCGACATGGAGAGTCAGGGGAACGATACGGATGCAGGATGCGGAGGCATAACCATTATAGTTTGTGTAGAAAGGCTCGGGAATGATGATTTCCTCGCCGGGGTCGGCTACGACGCAAAAAGCGAACAGGATCGCCTCCGAGCCGCCGCAGGTGATGATGACGTTCTCCGAATTCAGGGGGATCTTGTAGGAATTGAAGTATTGGGCAATGGCCTGCCTCAGCTCGAGAAAGCCTTGGGCCGGGCCATAGGCCAGGATCTTATCGCTGTAGCCATGGACGGCATCCAGGATCGGCAGGGGAGTGGGAATATCAGGATCGCCGATGTTAATGAAATAGATGTGGATGCCCTTGGCCAGGGCCTGGTCCGCGTAAGGCTTGAGCTTGCGGATGGGAGAAGCCTGTATTGTCCGGCCTCGATTGGATATTTCCATGAATGACTCCTCATTACCGGTTATGAATGCTCTTTTGATTATGTCCTAAACGGCTCGGGGATGTCAAAGACCTGTTCTTGGAAAAAATCGAGCCGCCCGGGTCTCGTTGTCTACAACCACGGGCGCAATCAATAAAATGAAATTCTATGAGCAGTGCTAAGTCCGTCCCTAGCCCCCGGCCCCGGGGGGAACCAGTCCCGTCGGTTCCCCCCGTCGGAAAAACCGACGGGTCCCCCCTCCGCTACGGGGGCTTGCGGACGGCTTGGCACCGCTCGATCAGGGATTTAGCCTAAACTATTGCGCTTACATCAGCCCCGGGCTCTTATCAACAAGAAAAGCCGCGTCTCTCCCTGCGCCATCTCAAGGTCAAGAGAGTCAACTCCGTGGGCGATCGTCCGGCCGTCGAGGACATCGACAACCAGGCAGCGATCTTGGAAAGAGAGATGTTTAGAGCCGGCGCTCGCCGCCACGAAAGCCAGGAATCTTCCGTCCGTCAGGACGACGTCGTCCGAATCGCAATAAATATGAACCCCTGACAAGCGGAGAATGTTGCGAAGAAGCTTGGCCGGACATTGGAGTGCGCCGATGTAGATCCGCAGACCGGCAGGAGTCCTCTTAGCGGCAGCGGCGACTTCGCCGTTCGGATATCTGCCGACGACCTCGGCTCTTTCGTCTTTGACCGCCCAGAGAGGGTCGAGCACGGCGGAGGTCCCGAAGGAGTCGGCCAGGCCTTCTCCAAAGAAAGCTCCCGCAGTCTCGGGAGTTACTTTCCCGGGTTGGGGCGAACTGCGGACGACGGAGATTCCTGTCGCGGCCGAGATGTTTCCGTCGTCGGCGTTTTCCGCCAGGAATCCTCCGCCGTAAAACCAGACGGCCGTGCGGCCGCGCAAATACCTTAAAATTGCCGCGCGCTGGCCGGAGTCGAGGCGAAAACAGTTGAGAAAGAAATAAACCTTGGCTGGGGGGACACGGCCTTCGACCAGGTCGATGAGCAAATGAATACTGAAGGAGGTTCCCATGTGGAAAAAATCGCGGCGCGTTTGATACACGAGTGGAGAATGGAGGACGCTCGTACAAGCCGTGGAGAAGGGGCTCACCTCGTCCACGATGAGCGCCACGTCCGGCTCCCACCGGGCAGCCTCATCCTGGTGGAGTCCGTAGAATTGATTGAGGCGGGCGATGTTTTCCCAGATATCCATTCCGGCGAGCCAGCCCGTCCCGCCCAAGTCCATGTACCAGCAGGCCAGCCGCCGGGGCCAGAGCTGGGCAAAGTTGCGCTGATGGACCCAAAAAGTCTCGAGCGGTGTTCCCACCCGGCCGAAATTTGAGTCCGGGTCGCTGAGGTAGGTACGGGTATCGTCCTCGTTCAGCCAGAGTTTTCCCCCGCTTCGCACTGTGTCCACGGCGCTCATGAAATACCCGGCGCCGCCAAGCCCGCGGTCCACGTACGATACCGGAGCACAGAGGATATCCACATCGGGACAATGGACCAGCTTCGCCATGGCCAGATGGCCGCTACCCTGCGGGCCCAGGGGCAGGCCGTGCATTTCGAAGGTATAGCCATAAAAAAAACAGACGAGTTTGGCCCCGGCCGTTTCTTCTTTAATCGCGCGGGCGATTTGTTCGAGGGGTTCTTCCATGGCCGTTTGCTTGTATTCGAAGTAATCGATAACTTTGGCCTCTGTTTGGGGATCGCGAAAGAAACCAAGGTCGGTATGAAGTTGCTCTACGGGCGAGGGAACGGCAACCTGGCCGAATGTAATCAGGGGATTGTTCCATGCCAGGCGCAGCGAATCTTCCGTCTGGTACTTGACTTTGACATAATCGGCGAACCCCCGGTTCATGGCGGGCGAGAAGTCGCTCAGCCTTGGTTCCCAGGTCCGGAAATAGAACCACTCGCCGGTCTCCTGGCCGCAGGGATGATAGCCCAGGATGCGGTCTCCATATTTTTCTTCGCAGTGCCGGACAAGAATTTTGAGGCGCTCCAGCATTTCCCGCCGCCAAGATGTCGAGGCCATGGACCAGCCCTGGGTCTTGCCGTCGTCGAAAAGCATCCGGTCGTCCGGATGCTGTTCGAGCCACCAGTCCGGCGGGCCTGTCTCGAAGCGCATGAGAAGAAGGGCTTCAGGGTTGGCGGCTAAAGTCGCATTGATGGCGGCATCAGTCTGGCTGAAGTCGGCCTCCTGCCCTGGCTCAGGCCAGGGCAGGGAAATCCCGAACGAATAAATCCGGACGCCGGCCTGCTTCGCCAGCCAGACCTGTTCAGAGTAAAAAGGGCTTTCCGCCCATCCGAAAAACATGAGAGGATTAGTGGGAGCGCCGTTGACGAAGATTGCCGGGGAGCCTTTGAAGTCCTTCACTTCAGCCGATAACGAAGTTCGACGTGGAGCATTCATGACTGCGGCGTCCAAAAGAAAAAGACACCCCACCCAGGCCAGGGCAAAGGCTCGCCCAGGGGGGAAGAAAGAGCGTCGTCTTGAATGGAATTGTCCCGAGAAAGACACGCTTAAATTATAGGGCCATTCGGAGCGACTGGCAACCGCGGAGAACCGCGCTTCCGTGCGCCCAAAGTCCCGGATTAAAAGTTGAATTTGATGCCCGCCACGGCCGTGAAGCCGGAAAGTCAACCGTCGCCGCCTTGAATTTCCCCCCGTTCTGATGTATAAAATAGCGTTTTTATTTCGTCGATATACCAAGGAGTCCGAGCATGGGCAAAAAATACGTGTACTTTTTCTCAACCGGCGCCGCCGAAGGCAATAAAGACATGAAAGACCTCCTGGGGGGCAAGGGCGCGAACCTGGCCGAAATGGCGGGGATAGGGCTTCCCGTCCCTCCCGGTTTCACCGTTTCGACCGAGGTCTGCAACCTCTTTTCCAAGGCCGGAGGAAAGCTCCCTCCCGATATCCACAATTCGATCCTGTCCAATTTGAAGAAACTCGAAAAGGCCGCCGGACAGAAGTTCGGCGACCAGGCTAATCCGCTCCTCGTTTCCGTGCGTTCGGGCGCGAAATTCTCCATGCCCGGCATGATGGACACCATTCTCAACCTCGGGCTCACCGACAAGACCGTCGAGGGACTGGCGCGGAAGAGCGCGAACCGGAGGTTCGCCCTCGATTGCTACCGGCGTCTCATCCACATGTTCGGCGACGTCGTCATGGACGTGTCCAAGAAGAAGTTCGAGGAGATCCTGAGGGCAAAAAAGGAGAAATACGGAATTGCCAAGGATTCGGATATCTCCGAAAAAATCCTGGCCGAGATCCTGGCCGACTACAAAGCGCTTATCAAATCCGAAACGGGCCGTGATTTTCCCCAGGATGTCCGCAAGCAGCTCGACATGGCCGTTACGGCGGTGTTCAAGTCCTGGAACAATCCCCGGGCCATCACCTACCGCCGCGAATACCACATCCCCGATGATTTGGGAACGGCCGTCAACGTCCAGCTCATGGTTTTCGGCAACTTCGGACCGACTTCGGGCACGGGCGTCGGCTTTACGCGCAATCCCGCTACCGGCGAAAAAGAGGTCTACGGCGAATACCTGCTGAATGCCCAGGGCGAAGACGTGGTGGCCGGAATCCGGACGCCGTCTCCTCTGCGCCACCTCAAGGACGAAATGCCCAAGGTGTTCCGCGAGCTCAAGGCGACGACCGACAGGCTGGAAAAACACTACGGGGATGTCCAGGACTTTGAGTTCACCATCCAGGAAGAAAAGCTCTATATGCTCCAGACGCGAAACGGAAAACGGACCGGCCAGGCGGCCGTCAAGATCGCTGTGGACCTCGTCCAGGAAAAGCTGATCAAAAAAAAGGAAGCTTTACTCAAGGTGGAGCCCGACGCTCTCAACCAGCTTCTCCATCCGATCTTCGACCCGGCGGAAAAACAAAAGCATGAAGTCCTGGCCAGCGGCCTGGCCGCCTCTCCCGGCGCCGCCACGGGCCAAGTCGTTTTCACGGCCAATGGAGCTGTCGCTTGGAAGGCCGAAGGCAAAAAGGTCATTCTGGTCAGAGAGGAGACCTCCCCCGACGACATTCACGGCATGAGCGCTTCGCAGGGCATCCTGACGGCGACGGGCGGCATGACCTCCCATGCTGCGGTTGTCGGTCGGCAGATGGGGAAGCCGGCCGTCGTCGGCTGCAACGCCGTCAAGGCCAATGAGGAGCAGAAATATTTTTATGCCGGAAAACAAAAGATCCAGGAAGGGGAGTGGATCTCGATTGACGGAAGCACGGGCGAGGTCCTCGCCGGTGAGATCAAAACCCAGCCTTCGGAAATCATCCAGGTCGTCCGCGGGGAAAAGAAACCCAAAGACTCGAAGATCTATCAGTATTTTTCGAAGCTCCTGTCCTGGGCCGACGAGGTTCGCAAGCTCGGTGTTCGAGCCAATTCCGATACGCCCACCGATGCCCGGACCGCTTTCGCCTTCGGGGCCGAGGGCATCGGCCTGGCCCGGACCGAGCATATGTTCTTCGGTCCCGACCGGCTGCCTATCGTTAAGGAAATGATTTTATCCGAAGCCGAAGAGGATCGGCGCAAAGCTTTGGATAAGCTCCTGCCCTTCCAGAAAAAGGACTTTTACGAATTTTTCCAGGAAATGCACGGCAACCCGGTGACCATCCGGACAATCGACCCGCCCCTCCATGAATTCCTGCCCAAAAGAGAGGATCTGATGGTGGAGCTGGCCGAGCTCAAAGCCTGCCGGAGCGAGGATACGGCGAAAATCCAGGAGCTCGAAAAATTGCTCGAGCGGGTCAGAGCGCTGTCCGAGTTCAATCCGATGCTGGGCCACCGCGGCTGCCGGCTCGGCATTTCTTATCCCGAGATCACCGAGATGCAGGCCAAGGCAATTTTCGAAGCCGCTTGTGATCTCGTCAAGGAGGGAAAAAAGGTTTTTCCCGAGATCATGGTTCCCCTGGTCGGCAGCGTCGCAGAGCTGGCTAATCAGCGCGAGATCATTGTCCGCGTCGCCCAGGAGGTGATGGCCAAGCACAAAGTGAAACTGACATACACCGTGGGGACGATGATTGAGATCCCGCGGGCGGCTCTGACGGCCGACGAGATCGCCGAGGAAGCGGAGTTTTTCTCCTTCGGCACGAACGACCTGACCCAGACAACTTACGGCGTTTCCCGCGACGACGGCGCGAAATTCCTCAATTATTACTTGGAAAAAGGAATCTGGAAGGACGACCCGTTCGAGACCGTCGACCAGGACGGCGTCGGTCAGCTCATGAAAATGGCCGTCGAGAAAGGCCGCCGGACCCGGCCAAACCTCAAGGTCGGAATCTGCGGCGTGCACGGAGGCGACCCGAGGTCGATCGTCTTCTGTCACAAAATTGGCCTGAATTACGTGAGCTGCTCAGCTTACCAAATCCCGATCGCCCGGCTGGCCGCGGCCCAGGTCGCGCTGGCCAAAAAAGAAGACGCCGCCGATTAGGTTTCGCAGCGTGCCCGAACGACTAACGCCCAGAAAACTCAAGGCTCATCTGGGCCAGGAACTTGGGACATCCGACTGGTTCGTCGTGACCCAGGATCGGATCAATGCTTTTGCCGAGTGTACCGAGGACAAGCAATGGATCCACGTTGACCTGGAGCGGGCAGCGAAGAGCCCGTTGCGGGGAAACGTCGCCCACGGCTTTCTCATTTTATCGCTTCTGGCCCATTTTCTCCAGGAGCTGCCGCTGTTCCAAATGAAGTTCAAGATGGCCGTCAATTACGGCCTGGACAGGGTTCGGCTCATCAGCGCGGTCAGGCCGGGCGCCCGTGTCCGCAACCGGGCCGTCCTCAAGGACATCCGGAAAAAGGGCTTCCGCAAGGTCCTCCTCAAGATCGAAAATACTATGGAGATCGAGGGGGAGGGGAAGCCGGCCCTGGTTGCCGAGCTCCTGGTGCTGGTTTATCTTTAATCGAGTTCGGGAAACTATTCCGGAGGGCGGCGGCGCTTTGCCACCGCTCGAGCCGGCTTATTTGTTCAGGACCAGATTTTCGATAAAGAACTCCATCATGCGCTCCATGCGCAGACCCGAATGCCCGGCGTCGGGTCCGACCTGGACTTCGAAGCTCTTGCCCGCCCGCTGCAGGGCCTGGATGAGCTGCATGGCGTTTGTCGGATGGACGTTGTTATCGGCGGTGCCGTAATAGATCATCAGCCGGCCTTTGAGATTGTCGATGTACTTCATGGCGTTGCCGGCTTCATAGCCCTCTTTGTTATCCTGGGGGATCCACATGTAGCGCTCGGTGTAGATGCTATCGTACTGGTACCAGGAAGTCACCGCCGAGGCGCCGCTGGCTGCCTGGAATACGTCAGGGTGCCGCAGGAGGCACATATCCGAGGCGTAGCCGCCGTAGGAGGTTCCGAAAATGCCCACCTTGGTTTTATCCAAGTAGGGCCGGTCCCAGAGCGACTTCACGCCGGCCGCCTGGTCGTCAATCTCGACGACGCCCAGATGCTCATAAATAGCGTCCATGGCTTTCTTGCCCAGGCCGGCAGAACCCCGCGTGTCGAACGAGGCCACGAGAAACCCATATTCCGTGAACGGACTGGGTGTGGAGAACCTTTCCGAGGCGCCGCTCCATCCCGGTCCGGCATAGACGCTGACGAGCATGGGATATTTCTTGTTGGGGTCGAAAGTGGACGGAAAATTGAGAACGCCGTAAAGGTCGCGGCCCCCGTCAGCGGACTTGAATTTGAACAGCTCAACCTTTTTGAGGCCAAGTTGGTCGAACTTGGTCATATCGCTCTTGGCCAGCTCGGTCACGACTCTGCCCTTGGCGTCGATGAGGCGCGTAAACGGCGGCTGGTCATGAGTTTGGCAGGCGTCGACGATATATTTGCCGTCGGGTGAGATAGCGGCGGCATTGATCGTGTGATTGAAAGCGGGGTCGGTCAGACGAATGTCGTTCTTGCCGTCGAGTCTGACGCGGTGAAGCTGCATCATCATATGGTTGGCGCCGTCGCGGGCAAGGTAATAAAGGCATTTCGCCTCTTCGTCCACCTTGACCACGTTGGCGACTTCGAAGGGATGACTGGCGAGAGGGGCCAGAAGCTTTCCGCTCAGGTCGTACAGATAGAGGCTTCTGAACCCGGTGCGCTCCGACGTCCAGATAAATCGCTTGTTGTCCTTCAGGTACTGCATCGCCGGTGAGTTTTCAGTCCAGCTCGGAAGCCATTCTTCCCGGATGATCACCCGGCACTTGCCTGTTTCGGGATTGGCCGCGGTGAATTCCATGATGTTCTGGCGGCGGTTCGTCCGGTTGAAAAGAAGCTCTTTCCCGTCGGGCGACCAGGAAACGTGATAGGCGTAATGGCCTATAACCGCGTCGTCAAACGGCTTGCCATCTCGGACATCCACATGGGTGATGGCCTTTGTCGCGAGGTCATAAATATAGATATCGGCGACGGGATTCGGCTGCCCGGCCTTTGGATAGGCTTCGATATCGGCCTTGCTATAGAGCTTGGTCTGGTCAAGCTGGAGAAAGTAATCGGGCACTTTGCTCTCGTCAAAAAAGTAATAGGCGATCTTCTTGCTGTCGGGCGACCACCACATGGCCGAATTTTGGTTGAGTTCTTCCCCATAGACCCAGCTCGCCGAGCCGAATTTGGTGCGGGCTTTCTCGTTGCCTTCCGTCGTGACGGCCATTTCGTTTTTGCCATCGGCATCGCTCAACCAGAGGTTCCGGTTGCGATAGAAGGCTTTGAGCTTTTTGTCGGGCGAAATCGCTTCCGCGAACTGGCGGCCGCGCTCCGGGAATCCGGCGGGCCGGCCAAAGCCTTCTGGCTTGGTGGGGGGCTTGGCTGCGCCGACCTCGGTCGTCTTTTTGGTCTTAACATCGTAATGCCAGATTTTACCGTCCTTGGTGTATTCCAGAGCCTTTCCGGCGTCCTTCCATGCCACCTGCTGGATGGTGCCGAGCTTGACCGCGCCCTGCATTTCCTTGCTCATCTTCTGGTACTGCTCGTAGCCGGGGTACGTTTTCAGCCGGTCCTGGGCCGCTGCAAACGTCGGAAGGAGCAGGCTCAACGAAAAAACGAGAACAACTAAAACTGTCCGGATCTTCAATCTGGGCATGCCAAAACCTCCTGAATGATATTGATGCCTAATACAATATTGGATTCGCGTATTTTTAACAAGTGCTTCCCGTCACTTCCTCGGCGGAAGGATCTCGGACCAATACCCGTCCGGGTCCTCGATGAAATAGATCCCCATTCCGGGATTCTCGTACGAGATACAACCCATCTCTTTGTGCCGTTTGTGGGCGCCGTCGTAATCGTCCGTCCGGAAGGCCATGTGGATCTCATTGTCGCCCAAATTATAGGGTTCCTTTCGGTCGCGGAGCCACGTCAGTTCCAGGCTGTGGGGCGTAACGCCGTCGCCGAGGAAAACGAGGACAAAGCTTCCGTCTGGAGCATTGATGCGCCGGACCTCCTCGAGCCCCAGAGCATTTTTGTAAAAGGCCAGGCTCTTATCCAGGTCGAAGACATTGAGATTGTTGTGGGCAAACTGGAATTTCATAATCGCCTCCTATTTCAGTTTTTCCATAGCGGCGAACGTCCTGTAAGGCGAGAGAGTCTCGAGGAGCTCCCGTTCTTCGGCCGCCAAGTCGCCCTTGACGAGATGGGCGAGCATCTCGCCCAACCCCGGCCCGATCATGAATCCCTGACCGCACATGCCGACGGCGAGGAGAAGTCCCTGGACTTCCCGTGCCCAGCCGATAAGCGGGGCGCCGTCGGGCGTCATCGGATAAAGGCCGCGCCAGGTCCTGCGGACCCGGATGTTTTTGAGGCGCGGCATTAAGTTGACCATGCGCCGAGCGACCATCGGCAGGAACGTGCTCGTCTCCCGGGTATCCGTGCCCCAGACGCTCGGGCTGGGTGTGATGCAAAAAATGACCTGGCCTGTCGAATGCTGATAAAAATAGTAATTCGCCGAGCCCGGAAGCGGCCGCATATCGACGATCATGGAATCGAGGAAATGGGCGACGGGTTCCGTGACCGCCGCTTCATGGGAATCCGGCCTGACAGGAATTTTGAGCCCGGCCAGCTTTCCGATGTCTGCGGCCCACGGCCCGGCAGCGTTGATGACGATTTCAGCTCGGTACTCGGCTCGATCTGTTTTCAGCCCCCGAATACGACCGCCTTCAATGATTAGCTGTCCCACAGTTTCCTGGAAATGGAATTCGGCTCCCCGCCGGCCCGCGTGCGTATAGAAAGCATGGGCGGCCAGGAGCGGCGAAGCGTGGCCGTCGTCGGGCGAATGCGTGCCGCCGATGAGTCCGTCGGGATTCAGGTCGGGAATGAGTTTTAGTATGTCCTGGCTGTCCAGCCAGTGAATGTTCAGTCCGTATCGATGCTGCAAGACAAGCAAGTCTTTCAGGGCCCGCGCTTCCTCGTCGGAATATGCGACAAACGTGTAACCCCCTTTGGACCACTCGATATTGTCGCCGTGATGTTCCTTCCAGGTGGAAAAGATGTCCAGGCTGCGGAGGCAAATCCGAATTTTCGCCGAGTCCGAATGAGTGGCCCGGATGCCGCCGATGGCGCTTTTATTCGAGCCTTGGCCGACGCTCGGCCTCTGGTCGATGACCAGAGTTTTCATCCCGGCTTGGGCCAGGAAAAAGGCCGCCGGGGTCCCGACGCTTCCGGCCCCGATGATAATGACGTCGAAAGAGTTCGTCGAATTACCCACGGTCCTTCTCCTGCGCGTCCTCACAGCCGGCGAATGTGCCGAGCGCTACTTCCATGAACAGCGGGCGCTTGGGCTGGTCGACGACGTCCTTTTCCGGAACGCCTTCTTCGCGGAACAAGCGGTGGATGAGCGCCGTGCAGGTCTTGGCGCCGCATGAGCCCATACAGGCCCTGGTCACCGCCTTGAGCTCGTTGATATCGCGGCAGCCCTGCTTGATGAGGGCCCGGAGTTCGCCGGCGGTGATCCGTTCGCAGCGGCAAACGACCTCGTCGTCCGCCATCCGCTTGATATAGCGGTCCATGGGCTTTGTCACGCGCTCTTCCTGGACCCGGATGCCCGCAATCTTTTTAGCATAAGACTTGGGCGCCCGCACCTTGACCAGAATCGTCCGGTCATTGGCCTTGATAGCTCGAACGCCGATGACCTCGACGTCACCGAGCACCCGGCCTTCTGTGTCGAGTACGGTAACGGCATCTCCGGTCTCGATCCCGTCCTTGAGGAACTCATAGGGGACCGTTACGGTCGGGAATTCGGGATCTTTGCGGTAATCCACCAGGGTAATCGCCAGGCCCGGGCAGACCGTCACGCATTTTTCGCAGCCGGTGCAGCCCTTCTCTCCTTCTCCGACTTTAAAATAAGGGAAGGAGCGAATGTCACTGGGATCGATATGAATCAGGTTTTGACGGCAGACCGTCGTGCAAGGATCGCAGGGAATTTCTTGGATACAGTGGAGGACCGGGAAAACCCCGCTTTCTTCCTGGGGATATTCTTCGGCGACCGTTTTTCCGGGCTTGGATCCAAGGATGGCTACAGTCTTGTACCACTCCGGCGATATCTCGCCCACGTCCTGCCCCAGGGCGCGCGCGACCTCTAAGCCTTTGATTTTCCCGGAAAAGATAGCCGCCGACGCTTCGGCAATTTCTTCGGCGTCGCCGGCGGCCAAAGCCTTCAGGCCGAATTCCTGGGCCTTGACATAAAATTCATTGACCGGGTCGAGGCCGATGGCGATGAGGATCGTGTCGCAGGCAAAGGATTTTTCTGTGCCCGGGATGGGCTCGAAGCGGTCGTTGACCCTGGCGATCGTGACGGATTCGACCGAATCCTGGCCGTTGGCGCTGAGAATCGTGTGGGACGTATAGATGGGCACGCCGAAGCGGTGCAGCTTATCGCTATGGACTTTGTAGCCGCTGCATTGGGGCAGGGCCTCGACGAGGCCGACGACCGGAATACCGGCCTGAAGGGCATGATATCCGGCGATGAGCCCAACGTTCCCCCCGCCGACGATGAAGAGTCTTTCGGCCGAACGGACGAGGTCGCGGTTGACGAGCGTTTGAAAAGCGCCGGCGCCATAAACCCCAGGCAGGGTGTTGCCCGGGAAGGCCAGGGATTTTTCGCGGGCCCCGGCCGTTACGAGAAGGACCTCGGGCGTGACGAGAACATAGCGGTGGCCTTCCGCCAGGATCCCGACCTTCCGGTCGCTGAAGACAGCCAGGGCGGCGCTCTGCAGCATTACTCGGACGCTGGGCAGCCCACGGACCTCGTTTTCGAGCTTGCTCGCGATATCAATGCCGCGCGTTCCCGCGTAGACAGTTTCGGTCGAGCCGAAAAAGCGATGTGTTTGGAGGACAAGTTTTCCGCCCAGCCGGTGCTTATCGTCGACGAGAAGGGTCTTGATGTCTCGCTTGCCGAGCTCAATGGCCGCGGATAGTCCGGCCGGTCCGCCGCCGATGATCAAAACCGGGATCTCGAGCTCGTCGATAGAGCCCAGGCGTACGGGGCCGGTTAGGCGTGGAAGTTCGGGAAGCCCGTTGACAGGTTCGAGCCGCGCCCCCGGGCGGACGAACTCCATGCAAGCTTTGACAGGGAGGCCGTCGGCCAGGACCAGGCACTGGGCGCACTGACCGTTGGCGCAAAAGATGCCCTGGGGAGCATGATCTTTATGGTGATAGCTGAATATTCTCTCCCCGTGGGCGAAGAGGGCGGCGGAGATCGTCTCTCCCTTCTTGGCGCTGAGCGGCCGGCCTTTCCAGTAAATCGTGATGTCTTCGGCGGGAGGAGGCGTCAGGATGGGATGTCGTTCAATGCGAAAGTCGCTCAACGAGCCTCCTTGATTATGAATCTCTTAGCTGGCCTTGGAAAAGTCATTTTTTAAAGGCGCTATTATATCATAATTTCAGTTTGTCTTTTTTGGACGCTATGGTATGCTAGGTCGCTCAGTCATGGGCCTGCTGGATTTTTTCTTCGGCAAGAAATTCCCTTTCAAATTCGTCTACAGCGAGGACTATTGGATGGTGGACATCGGAAAGCACGTTTTCCCCGTCAAGAAATACAGGCTCATTTACGAGAAGCTTTTATCCCTCGGGGCTAAAAAGGAAAATTTTATCCTCCCGCGGCCGGCCAGCGATGAAGAGATCCTGCTCGTCCATTCACCCAAGTACCTGAAGAAGCTCAAGACGGACGGGCTTTCTCATGCTGAGCTCGCCGCCCTCGAGCTCCCCTATTCCCCCGAACTCGCGAAATTTGCCTGGCTGTACGTCGGGGGGACGATCACCGCCTCCGAGCAGGCCCTGAAGGACGGCCTCGCCGTCCATATCGGCGGAGGCTTTCATCACGCCTTTCCCGATCACGGGGAGGGATTTTGTGTTTTAAATGATGCGGCCGTGGCGATCGAAAAACTCAAGGCCGGAGGAAGTATCCAAAAAGCCATGATCGTGGACTGCGACGTCCATCAGGGGAACGGGACGGCCTTTATCTTTGCCAAGAAAGACTACGTCTTTACTTTTTCCATCCACCAGATGGATATTTATCCCGCCACCAAGCCTTCGAGCAGCCTGGATGTCGGGCTCTGGTCGGGGGACGGTGACGACAAATACCTGGCGGTGCTCCGGGAGCACTTTCCCCGGCTGTATCGCAAATTCAAGCCAGACATCATTTTTTATATAGCCGGCTCAGACCCGCTCGAAGGCGACCAGCTGGGCGGCCTGGCCGTCACCAAAAAGGGGCTCTGGGAAAGAGACCTCATCATCATCGGGGGCGCGCGGCGGCTTCGTATTCCGCTCGTTGCGCTGCTGGCCGGCGGCTATGCCCGGAATATCATGGACAGCGTCGCCGTCCATGTCAATACGATCAAGGCGGCGCAAAAAGTCGAGCGGAGATCCTCTTAAGACGTCACTTTGCCCACCCATTTGAGATAGGCTTCAGATCCCTGAACCACGGGCAGGGCAATGATTTCGGGCACCGTATAGGGGTGGATTTCCTTGAGCCTGGCTTCGAGCCGGGGATATAATGCGGCCTTCGTTTTAACAATGACGACGCATTCCTTATCTTCAGAAATGCTGTCCTCCCACCAGTAGAAGGACCGGCTGACGGGAGAGACCGTCACGCAAGCCGCCAGTTTTTCCTCGACCAGGATCTTGGCGATGTCCCATCCCTTTCGCTCGTATGGCACCGTCGTTAGAACGACAAGAAAGTCCGTCATGTCCGGCTCCTTGGAGCCGCCTCAGTCCTGAAGAGCAATGTGGGCGAAGACTTTGGCGTCTCCGACCATGTTGTCGATGATACAATATTCGTTAGGCTGATGGGCTGTCTCATCGATCCGCGACCAGCAAGCGGCTTCAAACCCAGCTCGCCGGAAAAGAGCGGCCACGGTCCCCCCGCCGATGCCCATCGCTTTTCCCTCTTTTCCATAAACCTGCTTGACGGCTTTTTCAAGGGCGGTGACGATGGAAGCCTTGGCCGGCGTCGGAGGCGCGGCCGGCGCCTTCTGGTGCTCTTCGATGCTGATTTTGACCTTGAACTCCGCTTCGATCTTGGCGGCGAGCTCCTTGATTTTTGATTCGACCTCCTCGACCTTGTAGTTGGGGAGGATCCGGCTGTCCATGTAGAAGACGTCCTCACCGGGGATCGTGTTGATGTTCGGGACGTTGGCCTCTTTTTTTGTCGGCTCGAAGGTGGAAATCGGCGGGTCGAAAAGCGGGTCCTTATAGGAGAATGTTTGGTAGAGGCCGTTCAGCTCAGTGACAAGATACGAAGCGGCCTTGAAGCTGTTGACGCCTCGCTCCGGCATCGACCCGTGCGCCTGTTTGCCCAAGGTCTTGAACTTCAGCCAGAGGATGCTTTTTTCGGCTACCTCGATGAGGGTGCCGTCTTCGTTTCCGGCATCGGGCACGATGATGATGTCCTTGTGCCGAAAAACCTTGGAATGGTGGAGGATGTAGCCGAGGCCTTTTTCGCTTCCCGTCTCCTCGTCGGCGACGAGCGCCAGGCCGATGTCATAATTGGGCTTGATGCCCTCGGCTTGGAAAGCCTTGACCGCGAAGATCGAAGCCACCATATCCTGCTGATTGTCTTCAACTCCCCGGCCGTAGATCTTCCCCCCCTCCATCCAGGGCTTGAAGGGGTTGCCGCTCCAGAGCGACAGCTCGCCCGGGGGAACGATATCCGTATGGGTCATGATCCAAACGGTCTTTGCCGAGCTTTTTCCCCGATAATAGGCGAGGACATTGGGGCGGTAGCCGGAAGGGGCATCGAGGTCCGGCGCTTTGATGACTTCAACCTCGTGAAACCCGTTGCTCTGGAGGTACTTGACCAGAAATTCAGCCTTCTTCGCTTCGCCTTCACCCCCGCTGGCGGGGGCAATGGCGGGAATGGAAGCCAGCTTGATCTGCAGGTTGATCATGTCGTCGCGATATGTATCAAGACGATGAAAGATTTTGGAGACTGACATCGGATGACTCCTTGACCGGGAAGATCATTGCTTGACAATATAACACCGGCCTTTGAAATTATCAAGGACACTCTTGAAGGAAACCCTTTTCTAGGGTTTCCTTCCGACGCGCGTTTCGCTCCCTGCCGTCTTTCCAAGGAGCATCAGGCCACGTGTCTTCAGGGGACGGATACAAACGGGCGAATCGCCCTGATTTGACTTTTCTGGGGTTTTGAGCAACCATGGAGACAAAATGCGCATCGGCTTCGACGTCCGCCCCTTTCTTAAGGAAGAGACGGGGGTTGGTATCTATTTCCGGAACCTTCTCTTCGAGCTGGCCCGGCTCGATACGGAGAACGAATACTGCCTCTTTTCGGCGTCCTGGAAAGACAGGTTCCCGGTGCCCAAGATCCCTCCGTTTAAAAAAGTCCGGTTCCGCGATGTGCGATGGCCGGTCAAGGCCGTGAATTTCTTCTGGTATAGGCTGAGCCGGCCTCGCCTGGAATCCGTTTTCAAAGCCGACCTGGATCTGACGCACTCGCCGACGCCGATCGCCCTCCCCACCAAAGGGAAAAAAATTGTCACGGTCTGCGACCTTTTTTTTATGGATTTTCCCGGTCAAGCCGACCGGGAGGCACGGCGGCATTTTTATCGGGGGGCGAAGCGTTCTCTGCGGACTGCCGACGGCATCATCGCCATCTCCGAATTCACAAAGAAATCCCTAATCGAAAAATTCGGCCTTGCCGAGGGCAAGATCCGGGTGACGCATCTCGGGCTCGATCCTTCTTTTCTCGAGGCGGCCGGCCCCGGCGAGCTGGACACGGTCCGGAATGCCCTGGGCCTCCCCCCGCAATTTCTTCTTTTTGTCGGAGCGACCGAGGCTCGGAAGAATCTCCCGAATTTGATCGAAGCGCTGGACCTTGTCCACAAAAAATACATGAGGATCCCTCTGGTTATCGTCGGTCGGAAGGGCGAGGACTATGAGAACGTCATGGCCAGGATAGTGGGTTTAAGCATCGGGCCTTGGGTCCGGATCATGGGCTACCGTCCCGGCCGTGAGGTGCGCAACCTCTACCAGATCGCTTCTGCGTTCGTTTATCCATCATACTGTGAGGGCTTCGGCCTGCCCCTGGTTGAGGCCATGGCCAGCGGGATCCCGGTCGTGACATCGGACGTCACGGCCATGCCGGAAGTCGCCGGGGAAGCCGCCCTCTATTTCGACCCGAAAAACCCTGAGGATATCGCGGATAAAATCGTTCGGGTTTTGCAGGACGAAGACGTGAGGGAAGATTTGGTCCGGAAAGGAAGAGACCGGGCTCAGGATTTTCAATGGGAAAAAACGGCCTTGGAGACTCTAGAATTCTATCAGTCCGTCGCGGGGGTCTCATGAAAAAGATCTTGTTTGTCTCACATTCTTCCGAGCTCAACGGCGCCGAGCTTTGGCTCCTCGATGCGCTGAGAGGAATCGACAGACAGAAGTACGGCCTTTTATTGGCCGTTCCCCGGCCCGGACCTCTCGAAGAGGAAGCCAGAGCCCTGGGGGCCTGGACGGAAATCGTGCCGATGAAGTGGTGGATCACGGAACGCTCGCGCATCTGGAGGCAGCCCTTGGCCTGGCTGTTCAATAAACGGAGCGTTCACCGGTTGGGCAAGATGATCCGGAGCCGAAAAATCGACCTCGTCTTTTCTAATTCGGCGGCCGCGGCGGCCGGGGCTTTCGCCGCCCGTAAGCAGCATATCCCGCATATCTGGGCTATCCACGAGCTCCTCAAGGGGGACCGGGTCATCCTCCGGTTTTTCTTCGGACGCCGAGCCCTTTCCGGGATTATCACCCGTAATTCCTCGAGAGTCATCGTCAATTCCCTGGCCACCTTGAAGGCGTTCCACGACCTGGATCGCGTCGTCCTTATCCACAACGGAATCGAAACCAAAGGCCGGAAACGCGATATCTCCCGGGAAATGCAGTTGAGGGAGGAACTCGGGATTCAGGAAGACGATATCGTCATCGGCGTCGTCGGCAAGATCTATGAGGGCAAAGGGCAGAGGGAAGTCATTCAAGCCGTGGCCGAGCTCGTTCCGCGTTTTCCGCACGTCAAGCTGCTTGTCGTGGGCGAGGCCAAGGACGTCCGCTATTACCGCCGCCTTCAGAATATGGTCCGCGAAAAGGGTATCGAGAAAAATGTCATTTTCACGGGTTACCGCCGCGACCTGCCTGGCCTTCTCGGCTTAATGAGGGTCATGGTGATCGCCTCTGTGGTGGAATCTTTTGGCCGGGTGGCGATCCAGGCCATGGCCTCGGGAGTTCCTGTGCTTGCGGTCCGAGCTGGAGGCATTCCCGAGATTATCCGGCCGGGCGAAAACGGATACCTGGTCGAGTCCAGGGAGCCGAAGGAGATAGCTCTGGCCTTGGGGGAAATTTTGGATAATCCGGGAGCAGTCCTCCCGGTGATTAGCCGAGGGCTTCAGACCGTCCGGGACCGGTTTTCGCTCGAGAGTCAGGTCAAAAAAGTCGAAGCGCTCATCGAGGAATGCCTGGAATCCGTAAAATGAGGAGGACGGCCGCGAGCGGATCATGACGCTATCGGTTGTCCTGGTCAACTACAACGATCGAAATCATGTGCTGGAATGCCTATCTTCGATCGAGAAAACAGCGGGGTCGCTGGATTATGAAATCATTGTCGTCGATAATAACTCCCAGGACGGAAGCCCGGCCGAAATCGTCCGCCGTTTTCCGCGCATCAAACTCGTTTCGAACAGTCGGAATGTGGGTTTCGCCAAAGCCAATAACCAGGGATGGCTGGGAAGCCGAGGGGAGTTTATCCTTTTCTTGAACACGGACACGGTCGTCGAGCCTGGCGCCCTGAGCCAGCTCCTGGGTGAACTAAAATCCAACCTTGAAGCCGGCGCCGTCGGCCCGGCGCTATTTTCCGGAGTGCGGTCTTACCAGGTGTCCTTTGGCCGCCGGGTGAGTTTCTGTTCCCAGCTCTGGCAGAAATCGGTTTTGAATCCATTCCATAAGATCGCCCTGAGAACAAGCCGCAGGAAAAGGAAAGTCGGCTGGCTGAGCGCAGCCTGTCTCCTTATCCGCAGGGACGCGCTGCAGCGCGCAGAGGGCTTCGATGAAAATTTTTTTATCTATTTTGAAGACATCGACCTCTGCCTGAGAATCCGACAGGCGGGTTCAAAACTCGTCTATCTTCCCCAGGCGAGAGTCCTGCACTGGGGCGGCGCGTCAACCTCCGTCGATCTTGCCGCGAGCAAGTACGAGTACCGGAAAAGCCAGGTCTACTTTTATCGGAAACACAATTCAAAAGCCGCCCAGTCTCTGCTTCGCCTTTATCTCAAGCTGAATGTCCAGATCCTGGCCTGGCGGGGGTGTTTTCGGGGAGAATCGGGAAAGCGGCTTCGCGAGCAATATGCTTGGCTGCTTAAGAGCAGGGCGGGCGTCCTATGAGAAAAACGAGAGTCCTGGAGATGATCGATAAACCCTCCTTGGGCGGAGGGCAAGCCGCGCTCTTATCTCTGGCTTCTCATCTGGATCGGGAGCGGTTCGAAGTCTTTGTCGGCGCGAACGAGCGCGGGCCGCTGGCCGATGAGGCCTGCAATCTCGGCCTCGGGTATCTGCCGCTTCCGTTCGGAAAAAAGCCCGGGCTTTCGGCTGTCCGTAAGATAAGCCGGGCGCTTCGAGATAGCGGGATCGAGATCCTCCATACTCATGGCGGAGTCGCCGGATTGTTCGGTCGGTTGGCCGCCGGAAGAAAACACCGTCCGGTCGTCGTCCACACGCTGCACGGGATTCACTACCTGCACTACCGGAACAAATTGCTCAGGTTTCTCTATGTCCGGCTGGAAAGATATCTTTCGCGCCGGACAGACGCAGTTATTTTTGTCTCCGAAGCGGATTTCCAGGCGGGCAGGCGTTATAGTCTGGCGCCCGCCGCCAAGAGTGTTTTAATAAAGAACGGCATCGATCTGTCTCGTTTCCGGGAGACGGAGAGTTTGGAAAAGGCTACGAAAGAACTGAGATGGAAATTGAAATTGGAACCCCCAATTGTCGGGACGGTCGCGCGGCTCCACCGGCAGAAAGGGATCATTTTTCTCCTAAGGGCCGCGGCCGAAATTCACCGAAGCGCGCCCCAAGCAAAGATTGTTGTTGTGGGAGGGGGCCCTCAGGAACAATCCCTGAGAAAAAATGCCCAAGAGCTCGGTCTGGACAGGTTTTTTATCATGCTTGGAGAACGAACGGACGCCCGCGAGCTTCTTTCTTTGTTTGATGTTTTTGTTCTGCCGTCCCTCTGGGAGGGGCTGCCGCTTGTCGTGCTCGAGGCCGCCGCTTGGGGAAAGCCCATGGTCGCGACTGATATCGATGGTGTCCGCGAGGTTCTCCGCAATGGGGAAACCGGGCTCCTCGTCCCCCCGGCCAATCCCGCCAAGCTCGCCCAGGCCGTCCTCCGCTTGCTCGAGAATAAAAATTATGCCTCCGGCCTTGGGGAAAGGGCCCGAACGACCATTCCTCCGCGCTTTCAATTGTCAGCGATGGTCGAACAAACGCAGACGCTCTATTTAAAATTGTCTGGGGCGTCCCTGAACCAGTAGACCTCTTTTCCTCCGCACAAATTGACAATTTCCGACCCCCTTCTTATAATCAGCTCAAATGGATAATGTCAAAGTCGCCCTCGTCCACGACTGGCTGACGGGACAGCGGGGGGGAGAGAAGGTCCTTGAAGTCCTTGCCGAGATCTTCCCGGAGGCGCCCATATATACGTTGTTTCATTTCCCGGGAAGCCAGGTCTCGGCGATCGAGAACCGCGATATCCGGACCAGTTTTCTCCAGGGGTGGCCCTTTTTGCGGAAACGCTACCGCTCCTATCTGGCCCTCTTCCCGCTGGCCGCCGAGCTGTTTGACCTCCAGGAATACGATCTCGTCATCTCCAGCTCACACTGCGTCGCTAAAGGAGTCATTCCCAGGCCCGATGCGCTCCATATTTCTTACGTCCATTCGCCGGTGCGCTATGCCTGGAGCCAGTACCCCGCTTATTTTTCGCCGCGTCAGCTTTCGGGTTTTTCCAGAATCTTCATCCCTCCCATCATTCATTATTTACGGATGTGGGATGTCTCGGCTTCGGCCCGGGTCGACCATTTTGTCGCAAATTCCCGGAATGTCGGCCGCCGGATCGAAAAGTACTACCGGCGCCGCGCGGATGTGATCCACCCGCCCGCGGACACCGATTTCTTCCAGCCCTCCCCAGCTTCTCCCGAAGATTATTTCTTGGTCGTTTCTGCGCTCGTTCCTTATAAAAGAATCGACCTGGCCATAAGGGTATTTAACCGGCGCGGCGCGCGGCTCAAAATTGTCGGCCAGGGGCCTGAGGAGCGGAAGCTGAGGAAAATCGCCGGTCCTCACACCGAATTCCTTGGCGCCGTCGATCCCACGTCCCTGCTTCGCTTGTTCCAGAGCGCGCGGGCGCTCATCCTCCCGGGTGAGGAGGATTTTGGAATCACAGCGCTCGAGGCGCAGGCTTGTGGAACGCCCGTCATCGCCTATGGCAGAGGCGGCGCTCTGGAGACCGTTATCCCTGGGAAAAGCGGCCTCTTTTTCCCGGAATTGAAGGTCGAAAGCCTCCTGGCTGCGCTTGACAAATTCCAGGGCTTAGAATTTAATAAGCCTGATATCCGGTCCCAAGCCGCGAGCTTCTCGCGGGACATTTTCAAGGAAAAACTCCAGGCCTATATCCGGCGGAAATGGCTGGAGTTCAAGGAAGCTGAGTGATCAGGAGACATCGCGCCCGTCTAGTCGGGCTTTTTGTCTTGAGCGACAGCCTGGCCATCATCGCCTCGTTCATTTATTCCTACCTCTTCCGGTTTTACTTTATCATTCCCGTTGATCCGACAAAAGGAATCCCGCCCTTCCGCTCGTACCTCATTATTCTCCCGCTGTTTTTGGCCATCCATCTTTTTATTTTTTATCTCCAGGGCTTTTATCGCAGCCGGCTCCGAAGGACCCAGGTCGACGATTTTTTCTTCATCAGCCTGAATGCCATCCTGACCATCCTCTTCATCTTCGCGCTGATGGCCGTCTTGGTTACCTACAGCCGGGGCAAAGCCGCTCTTTTCCGCTACACTCTCATCGAGCCGTCCCGGGTCTTCCTGCTGGTCTATTTTGTGGGCGTCATCTTCGCGATTTCGGTCTTCCGGAACCAGATCTATTACTTTATGAAGAGACGCTACGCCCGGGGCCTGAACCTCCAGAACGTGCTGATCGTGGGCGCGGGGGAGATGGGCCTTTCGGTCGCCCAAAAGCTGCTCGCCTATAAAGACCTAGGGTTTGTCGTGAAGGGCTTCCTGGACGACGGGCGGAGTGTGGGAGACGAGGTCGTGCCCGGCGGCGGCATCAAAGTCCTTGGCCGAATCCGAGACATCGGCCAAGTCATCGAAGGTCAAGGCGTTCAGGAAGTCTATGTCACGCTCGATCTCAACAATTATTCCAGGATCCTGGAAACCCTCCAGATCGTCAACAAATATCCCGTCAACGTGCGGCTGATCCCTGACCTCTTCCAACTCCTTACCCTCAAGGCCCATGTAGAGGACCTGGATGGATTTCCGGTCATCTCGATTGATGAAGTCGCCTTGCGCGGGATCAACCTCATCATCAAGAGGGTCATGGATATCGTCCTGGCGGGGCTGGCGATCGTCGTTGTTTCGCCCTTCATGCTGTTGCTCGGCTTGCTCATCAAGCTGACGTCCAAGGGGCCGGCGTTATATCATCAGGAGCGCGTCGGCATCGACGGAAAGCGGTTCGTCATCCACAAGTTCAGGACGATGGTCTGCGACGCCGAGAAAGAGACGGGTCCCGTGATCTGCAAGGTTGATGATCCGCGGATAACGAAGATGGGGCGACTCCTCCGAAAGTACAGCCTTGACGAAATCCCTCAGCTCCTCAATGTCTTTAAAGGCGAGATGAGCCTTGTCGGCCCCCGTCCCGAACGGCCGGAGTTTGTCAAGGAATATACGGAGATGATTCCCAAATACATGCTCCGCCATAAGGTGAAATCGGGGCTCACGGGCTGGGCTCAGATTCACGGCTTGAGACAGGACACGTCCATTGAAAAGAGGCTGGAGTATGATTTTTATTATATCCAGAACTGGTCTTTGGCCCTGGACCTCAAGATCCTCTGGAAAACCCTGCTCCGCAAGGGCTTCGTCGATAAAAACCTGAAATAGGCGGAGATTTCCCGCTCAAACCCGACGGTGCTGCCGAAGCGTCTTCAGGCCGTAAACGAAATAGTGGACTCCGGAGGCGAGGGTGGCCAGCAGGGTCAGACCATAAACCCAACTCATAACCTTGGGCGCCACTTCGTAATAATTCAACAGCAGCACCAGGAACACTGTTCCAACCTGACAGACGGTGCTGATTTTCCCCAGCAGGGAAGGTAAGAATGTTTTTTGTCTCCAGCTTAAGCAGGCGATGAAAGCGCCTGTAACGATCAGCAGATCCCTGGCAAATACGACCGCGGTCAGCCAGATAGGGATAACATTGGGCGACGCCAGGGAAGGCAGAGTGAGGACGATGTATGAAGCAATCATCAGCAGCTTGTCGCCGGCCGGGTCGAGGATGGTCCCGATTTTTGTCCGCTGCTGCCAAAGGCGGGCCGCAAAGCCGTCAAGTAAATCGGTCAGCCCGGCTAGAAAAAAAATGAGCAAGGCTTCAAAGGGTTTTCGATTCAACACCGCCCAGAGGAAGACGGGCACCAGAAGGATCCGAAACAGGCTTAGCAGGTTGGCGAGAGTCAAGATGTCCGATTTCAGGGTGCTGGACTTGTCTTCCTCCATGCGACGCTTCCTCGGCTTCTATTTTATCAGGCCCGCTAGAATATCCAAAATCTTGATCGTCTCCCGGCCGGAAAGGCCGAGCTCCGGCTTAAAGGTGCGGTCCGGCGCCAGCGTCATGAGCTCGTAGGAAAGAACCTGGGCGATCGGCTGAAAATAAAAGTGGTCTTGAGGGACATCCTGAATCTGAATCCGCTCGATGGGGATCTGTTCGACGATCTTGGTGCCGCCTTTTTTTAAAAAATTTACGAGCCGGACCAGCGTTTCGGCCATCTCGGCCCGGGTCACGACCTTTCGGGGCTGGAAGGTATGATTGGAATAGACGTCCATGATCTCCAGGGCGGTCGTCTTGAGGATGAAGCGGGATGCCCAGGAAGTCGTGATATCGATAATCACGGGAGGCTTGGGTGTTGACTCCCCCAGTACATCCCGGAACTTGATGCCGATAAGGGCGGCAACGTCTTCTTTGGTTACGGCCTCCAAGCCGGCAATGCTGTTGTATTGGCTGGGGAGCTCGACGATGCCCAGCTTGTTTTTCAAGGCATCGATGCGGTCCCTAGCGGTCTTGTTCTGCGGGTCGATCTCGAGCAGCCTCTGGTAGACCTCCAGGCTCCTCGGAAACTGCTCGGCTAGGAAGAGCGTATCGGCATATTCCCCGAGAATGGCCTTGCTCTTGGGATCGTTGGTTGTGGCTGTTCGCAAATGAAAAAGGGCGTTTTGATAATTCGTCTCCTCTTTGTAGATCTTGGCCAGCGCAAGATGCGATTCCTCGGATTTAGGGGAATAATGGAGGGCTTCAAGATAGGATTCCTTGGCTTTTTCCTTGCTGCCGGCGGCCGCGTACGATTTGCCCCGGCCGACGAGCTCGGAGGTTTTTTTTGTTCTTAGTGCGCCGGATTCTTTGCTGGCATAGGCATTTTCCGGATCCCTTTTCAGGACTTCAAGGTATTCATTGAACGCCTGTTCTTCCTTCCCGGCTTTTGCGTAACTCTGAGCCAGCCCGAGATGGGCGAGAGGCATTTCCGGATGATTCCGGCTGGCCTGTTGAAAATATTGTTCGGCCGCGGCCACATCGCCGAGAAGAAGCGAGGCGTAGCCCAGCCCGGCGTCATAAAAGGGATTGGCGTTGCCGAGCTTGGTTAGTATTTTTTCCGCTTTAGCGACTTTGCCTTGCTTCAGGTTGTTCCAGGCCTCTTCCACGGCAATGCGGTCGTCCAAGCTGAGCTCGGCGGATGCGGCCGGCGCGGGATTCTCGATATATAAAGACGGCGGGGGCGTGGGCTCCATCGTCGCACAAGCCCAGGATAGGACGATCACGACAATGAGGCAACAAGCTCTTTTCAGCACTTCATTTCTCCTCGTTCGAGATAAGGCAGATAATCGAGCATCCGCTCGGGATGGGCCATGATCTGGATATCATAATAATCCCCATTCTCCTGTTTTTTCAAGACCAGGGACCACCGGGGAAGGGAATCCAGAAGCTCTAACCGGTCCTTGGGAATGTGCAATTCGAACGTTTTTAGCTCTTTGTACAAGAGCGAGCGCAGCTTGTCTTTTAGAGCCGGGAGACCCTCTCCCGACCTGGCGGAGACATAGGCGGTGTCCGAGGCCGTCACCGCATTTCTGGCTAAGAGTTTCTCCCTGTCCGGAAGAAGGTCGATCTTATTATAGACTTTGATGAGGGGAATATCGGCCGCCCCAATTTCCGAGAGAATCTTTGAAACTGCCTCAGCCTGGCCTTCGGAGCCGAGTGCGCTCAGGTCGATGACATGGAGAATGCAGTCGGATTCTTTGACTTCTTCCAGAGTGGCCTTAAACGACGTGATGAGCTCTACCGGGAGCTTTTTGATAAAGCCGACTGTATCGCTCAGGAAATAGTACAGCCCGTCTGAAAAATAAGCCCGCCGGACCAGAGGATCCAGCGTGGCGAAGAGTTGCGACGAGGTGAGCGTGGCTTCCTGGGCGAGCGCGTTGAAGAGCGAGGACTTCCCAACACTCGTGTAACCGACCAGGGAGACAAGGGGAATGAGGCTTTCCCGGCGGCTCTGCCGCTGACCCGCCCTCCGTCTTTGGACATTCCGGATTTCGTGCTTGATTTTGGCGATCCGGTCCTGGATTCGCCGCCTGTCTTCTTCGAGTTTTTTTTCACCCGGACCGCGCAGAGGCCCGATGCCGCTGCCGCCCAGGCGGGAGAGGGCCAGCCCCTTGCCGACGAGCCGAGGAAGGAGATAACTCAACTGGGCCAGCTCCACTTGGAGTTTGCCTTCGTTGGAATGGGCACGCTGGGCGAAGATGTCCAAGATGAGCTGGGTCCGGTCGATAACCTTGGTCTGGAGGGTATTTTCGAGGCTTCGCTGTTGCGTCGGCCGAAGGTTGTGGTCGAAGATGACGAGGTCGGCGCCGAGAGCGGTCTTGAGCTCGAGGATTTCCTCGACCTTGCCGCTGCCGATGAAGTACTTCGGACTTGCAGAAGAGCGGACCTGAAAAACCTTGCCGACGACGCGGGCGCCCGCAGCCAGAGCGAGTCCGGCCAGCTCATTCATCGATTCTTCGGCCTCGAGCTTCTCCGTTTGGTTTGTGGCCAGATGGACCAGGATGGCGTTTTCCATTGCCGGTTCGTTCATCTCAAGCGGGCTCGGATAAAAGACACAATGGCTGGCAGGTCCTGCGGCGAAAACCAGTTCACATCTGACATTTTCTTAAACCATGTCATCTGCCGTTTGGCGTAATGCCGCGTATCGATTTTCGTCAAAGCCACCGCCTCATCGAATCCGATATCGTTGTGGACGAGCTTGAGGACGTACTTGTAGCCGAGCGCCCGAAACGGGGGCGCTTGCTCGCTCGCCCCAGCGTCCAGAAGCATTCGAACTTCTTCGACCAAGCCCCGCTCGAACATCCTGTCGATGCGGTCCTCAATTCTCCGGTAGAGCTCGCCTCGAGGTAATTGTAAACCAATTCTCAGGACTTGAAAATCCTCGAGGCGGCTTTTTGTCCTCAGGAAATGTTCGGACATTGGCGTCCCCGTCAGGGTATAGACTTCGAGCGCCCGAATGATCCGGAGCCGATCATTTTTGCCGATCTTTCGAGCATAGAGGGGGTCGATGGCCTCCAAGCGTTTCCAAAGTGCTTCGTGTCCGCTTTCGTCAGCTTCCGCGTTGAGAGCCCGGCGGAGCGCGGCGTCTCGACCGGGGCCCGGAAAAAGCCCATCGAGAAGCGCCTTGAAATACAGCCCCGTGCCTCCAACGATAAAGGGAATCTTCCCCCGGAGGAGGATGGCTCGAACGGCGTCCAGAGCGTGGACGGCGAAATCCGCCGCCGTGAACTGAGAAGAGCTATCGATCAGATCGAGAAGATGGTGGGGAATTCTTTGCCGGTCCTCGAGGGAAGGTTTATCCGTGCCGATGTCGAAGCCGCGGTAGACCTGCATGGAATCGCAGTTGATGATTTCGCCGCCCAGCTCCCCAGCCAGGGCCAGGGCTGTGGCGCTCTTGCCGACACCGGTTGGGCCGACAACCAGGATGATGTGCTTGCGTTCAGGTTCCAAGTCTGATGAGGAACACCAAAGCCGCCAGTGTGACCAAGACGAGCAGGGCGAGCACCTGGCGCTTCCTTAGAGGCATCCGACCTTCTCCAGGTTCTTGACCAAGGCCGACTCATGGACGTTGCCCAGCGATTTTTTCACGGCCAGGACTTCGGCCATCAGGATTTCTTCATAGCCCTTGACCAGGTTCTTGAAGAGGTCCTCGGCCAAATGGTTGACGCTCATTTTCACTGCGGCGTCCACTTCGATCCGGCCGTCGGGCAGGAGCTGCATCTTTTGAAACAGCGGACCCAAAGAGGGCCGTATTTCTTCCAGGCACTTGTTGAGGACATTCTGGGCGACAAGGCCCAGCTCTTTGGAGACATATTTATAGATGGCCGCGCATTTTTCGTCGAAAGATTCCTGAATTTTTCCGGGATCGAAAGCAAAACACTCCGCCGTCGCCTTCGCTTTCTGGTTCTTGTCGACGACGCTGGCGATGCCCAGGTTGAAAAAAGCGAACAAGATCTTCTGGCTTTCCTTCTTTCCCAATTCGGACCGATCATAGAATGACTTCAGGGTCGAAGCGTTGCCCAAGATCTCGAGGGCGTATTTCTCATGAGCTTCCAAATTGAGGAGATGGAGAAAATAGGGGGCGGAGACCTGGATCGCCCGGTCTTCGGCGGGGAGGAACTGTTCCATGATCCAGGAATTTTGCATCCGCCGGACACCTTGGAGGATGAAAGCGTGTGTCTGGAGCAGCCCGAAGCGGTGGTGGTCTTGGACCTGGTCTCCTGGTTCGAAAAAGAAATCGCCGCGGGGGAGGTCGAAAAGAGAAAAGAGCTGGCGAGCGAAAAACGACTCGATCAGCTTCCAGAGGAGCTGAGGGGAGATCAGGCCGAGCTCACTCAGGGCTTTGATGAGCGAAGCGCCATGCTCTTGGGCAAAACGCCGGCAAGCTTCCCCTTCCTCCGGCTCGATGACTTTTTTCTTGACGAGAGCGGCCAGGAAGTCGCTGTCCGAGAAGGTCTCATTCTCGACGACGATATGGCCTTTATCAAAGTACAGGCTCCGCTCTTCGGGGCCTTTTTGGAGGCGCAACCGTCCGGAACGCTCGTTCTGCCAGATCTTGAAGAGGACCTGGGGGAAGGGAGTCTCGGCCAGTGTGCCAGAGAAGGCAATCTCTTTCATGCCCCTAATTTAACCGGAGGCCGCATTTCTGTCAAATCCGATCCGGCGTGCCTTTAGCCGATGAAGGAGCGGAAGGCAAAGACCAGGGCGAGGTTAAAGAGGGTCTTGAGGACCCAGAAACCATACGAG
>Ga0315268_10000861_pt1 | contig 35387 bp, 31 predicted proteins | sample C1_top_MG_FD_204535 | JGI IMG/M metagenome (GOLD analysis project Ga0315268, IMG submission 204535) | Sediment microbial communities from Yellowstone Lake, YNP, Wyoming, USA - C1_top | ecosystem: Environmental > Aquatic > Freshwater > Lake > Sediment | place: USA: Wyoming | collected 2017-08-01
CTTCCTCCTGGTGGTGATGCTCATCCTGGAATTTCTGCATTTCTTCGTCAGCTACCAGTGGGACGTGGTGTATATCGTCACCGCCCTGAACCTGATCCTTTATGGGCCTTACTGGTGGAACTTCTGGTTCATCCACCTGCTCCTGGGCAGCCTGGTGCCCCTCTACCTGATGATCGTCTATCATGACAACGCCCGGGCCCTGTCCTGGGCCTGTTTTCTCATCGTGTTCACCTTCGTGGCCTTCCGGTTGAATTTCGTGATTCCCGACCAGGCGGTGTACAAGCTGGAGGGTCTGGATTCCTCGTACTTCCACGAACGGTTGCGCACCCACTATGTCCCCAATCTGACGGAATGGCTGGTGAGCCTCTGGGTCATCTCCCTGGGTCTGCTGGCCTTTTTACTGGGCGCCCGCTGGCTGCCGGTTATTCAAGCTGGAAGAGGAGAAGAAGAGCATGTCTAAGGAAAATACCTCAGTAGCCCAGGAGCTTCGGGATATCATCGACGCCAGGATGGACCGGCGCTACTTTCTCAAGTGCTCCGCTTTTCTGGGGGGGTCCCTGATGGCCACCCATTACCTGGGCCGCTTCGCCCAGGCCGCGGGCGGGGCGGACTGGGCCTCCTTGAGCCTGCCCATTGGGGACGCCTATGTGCACTATCTGCCGGAAAACCAAATTTATTCGGTTTGCCAGCAGTGCAACACCCAGTGCGGCATCAAGATGAAGTTCGTGGACGGACTGCTGGCCAAGATCGACGGCAATCCCTTCAGCCCTTGGACCATGACCCCCCAGATTCCTTACAAGACCGCCATTACCGAGGCGGCCACCATGGAAGGTTCCATCTGCCCCAAGGGCCAGGCCGGCATCCAGGCGCTTTATGATCCTTACCGTATCGTTAAAGTCCTGAAACGGGCCGGCAAGCGGGGGGAAAACAAGTGGCAGACCATCTCCTTCGACCAGGCCATTACCGAGATCGTCAACGGCGGCAATCTCTTCGGCGAAGGCCACGTGGAGGGCCTGAAGGACATCTGCGTGCTGCGCGACCCCAAGATCGCCAAGGCCCTGGCGGAAGACGTCGACCAGGTGGAAAAGCACAAGATGTCCATTGAGGACTTCAAGAAAAAACACGCGGATAACCTCAAGTATCTCATCGACCCGGACCACCCGGACCTGGGTCCCAAGAACAACCAGTTCGTGTTCAACTCGGGCCGCCTCAAGGCGGGGCGGGACGACCTGTTGAAGCGTTTTATCAACGGCGCACTGGGGACGGAAAATAAACACGGCCATACCACCGTCTGCCAGGGGTCCCTCTACTTCACCTGCAAGGCCATGAGCTACCAATTCGAGGAAGGCGACTGGGGCGGCTCCAAGAAGTTTTACTGGCAGGCGGACACCGGCAACGCCGAGTTCATCCTGTTTGTCGGCGCCAACATTTACGAGGCCAATTACGGCCCGCCGCTGCGGGGGCAAAAGATCACCAGCGGCCTCATTGACGGCCGTCTGAAAATCGCCGTGGTGGATCCCCGAGCCTCCAAGACGGTGGCCCGAGCCTGGAAGTGGCTGCCGGTCAGACCGCAAGGCGTGGCCGCGGTGGGCTTGGGGATGATGAACTGGATCATCGAAAACCAGCGCTACGACGCCCGCTATCTGGCCAACGCCAACAAGGCCGCAGCCAAGGCCGACGGGGAGCCCACCTGGACCCAGGCCGCCTGGCTGGTCAAAGTCAATCCCGACGGCACCACGGGCACCTACCTCAGGGGTTCGGATCTGGGCCTTCCCAAGGAGAAGCGGCCCAAGAAAAAGGGCGGCGGCGACTGGGAATTCGACGCCTTCATGGTCTTCGCCGGCGGCGCGCCCAAGCCCTTCGATCCCAACAGCGAGACCGTTCCGGTGGAAGGCGACCTGCTGGTGGACACCGAAATCAAGGGAATCAAGGTGAAGAGCGTCCTCCAGATTCTCAAGGAAACGGTCGCCGCCCGCAAGCTCTCGGGATGGGCCAAGCTGGCGGGGGTGGAAGAAAGCGACCTGGTGGAACTGGCCCGGGAGTTCACCAGCCACGGCAAGCGGGCGGTGGCCGACATCCACCGGGGCGTCTCCCAGAACACCTCCGGATTTTACAATGTCCTCACCTACATGACCCTGAACACCCTCATCGGCAACCACGACTGGATGGGCGGGCTGGCCAGCGCCCACACATTTAATATTGCGGGTGACAAGGAAGGCAAGCCTTTTGATCTGACCAAGATGAGCGGCAAGCTCAAGCCCTTCGGAGTCTCCATCATCCGCCACGGGAAAAAATACGACAAGAGCACCCTGTTCAAGGGCTACCCGGCCAAGCGCCCCTGGTACCCCTTTTCCAGCGACATTTACCAGGAAGTCATCCCCAGCATCGGGGACGCCTATCCCTACCCCATCAAAGCCCTCATGTTCTACATGGGGTCGCCGGTCTATGCCCTGCCCGCGGGGCATAAACTAATCGAGATTCTTTCGGACCCCAAGAAACTGCCACTGTTTTTCGCCTCGGACATCGTCATCGGCGAGACCACCATGTACGCGGACTACATCTTCCCGGACCTGACCTATTTGGAACGCTGGGAATTCGCCGGGTCGCACCCGTCGGTGACCCCCAAGGTGGCGCCTTTCCGGCAGCCCGCCGCCACGCCCCTGACGGACACGGTCACGGTCTATGGGGAGAAGATGCCCCTGTCCCTGGAGTCCCTGGTGCTGGGGATCGCCGAAAAGATGAAGCTGCCGGGCTTCGGCGAGAACGCCTTCGGCCCCGGCCTCCACCTCAAGCGGGACGAGGACCTGTACCTGCGCATGGTGGCCAACATCGCCTTCGGGGACAAGCCGGACGGCTCCGAGAAAGTGCCCGCGGCCAGCGCCGAAGAAATCCGGATCTTCGAAAAGGCCCGGCGCCACCTGCCGCCCACCATTTGCGATCTAAATCGTTGGAAACAGGTGGTGGGACCGGAGTGGTGGCCCCACGTGGTCTATGTCATGAACCGGGGCGGCCGCTTCCAGGATTACCAAAAGGCCTACAAGGACGGTCAATTAGCCAATAAGTATGGCAAGATGGTAGGCATTTACATGGAAAAATGGACGACCACCAAAAATTCCATGACCGGCAAGCCTTATATGGCTCACGCCCACTTCATGGACAGCCCCACCGACGTTCTGGGCCGCAAGCTGGACGACGAGGCCAAGGGCTTTGATCTCACTCTCATCACCCACCGGGTGATCTCACAGACCAAGAGCCGCACTCCCGGCAACTACTGGCTCCAGGCCCTGTATCCGGAAAACTTCATTGACGTCTCTCCGGTGGACGCCCGGCGGCTAGGGCTCTCCGACGGCATGCTGGTGCGGGTGGTTTCTCCCACCAACGAGGCGGGGGTATGGGATTTGGCCCCGGGGGTCCGTAAGCCCATGATCGGCAAGGTCCGGATCGTGGAGGGCCTGCGGCCCGGCGTGACCGCCTTCTCCCTGGGGCATGGCCATTGGGCCTACGGCGCCGGCGACGTGGTCATTGACGGGGTGAAAGTCCCCGGCGATCCCCGCCGGGCCACCGGCGTCCACGCCAACGCCGCCATGCGGGTGGACCCGGTCTTGAAAAATACCGGCCTCGTTGATCTGGTAGGCGGCAGCGCCGTCTTCTACCAGTCCCAGGTGAAGCTGGTGAAAGTGTAATGCCAGGGTTCAGTAGTCAGCAGCCAGCTTTCGGGGTCATTTGCTGATTACTGATCTCTGGAGGCTATGAGGAACCCGATGAAATCCTTCGAGGAACTACTAGGCGAATCTGTGGGGGCCCATGGCCACCTTTGCCCCGGACAGATCGTGGGGGTGCGGATGGGCCTCCTGGGCTTGCGTCTCCTGGGGTTCGAGGCCCCTCCCACTTATCCCCAATTGAAGAAGCTTATTGTCTTCGTGGAAATGGACCGTTGCACCGGTGATGCGGTAGCCTACGTCACCAATGCCAAGCTGGGGCGGCGATCCCTCAAGTTTGTGGATTACGGTATCATGGCCGCCACCTTCGTGAACCTGGATAGCGGCGAGGCTTATCGGGTCATCTCCACCGAGGAATCTCGGGACCTGGCCCTGATGTATGCCCCCCTGGAAACGGATAAGCGCACAGCCCAATTGGCCGCCTATCGGATTATGCCGGATAGCGTGCTTTTCCGGGTGCAGCAGGTGCAAGTCGACCTGACCCCCTTTGACCTGCCGGGGCCGACCCGCCGCAAGGTTACCTGCGTGCACTGCGGCCAGGTGGTGCGGGACCACCGGGAGGTGGTCAAAGACGGCCTGCCCTACTGCCGGCCGTGCGCCGGCGGTGGATATTTCCAGGCGGCCAGGGAGATTGCCTGGGAAGAAATGAACTGGGCGCCAATATTGCCGGGGGCTGAGAAAGTCGGTCCAGCAATCCAAACGGAGCCCGCCGCGGCTGGCCGCCAGTAGCTACGAGGTATTGAGATGATTAAAACCATAAAGCTGGAAGAAGCGGTCGGGACCGAGCTGGCCCATGACATCACCGAGATTCGGCCGGGAGAATTCAAGGGTCCCGCTTTTCGGAAGGGCCACACGGTCTGCTCGGAAGACATCTGCCGCATGCAGCGCCTGGGGAAAAACCACCTCTACGTCATCGATCTCGAAGCAGATGAAATCCACGAGAACGAAGCCGCGGCCATCATGGCCGGGGCCCTGGCCGGAAAGGGGGTAGCCTGGGAGAATAATCCCCGGGAGGGGAAAATCAACCTGTATGCCGGTCTTGACGGCTTGCTCCAGGTAAATGTCCAGACCCTGGCCGCATTCAATATGGTGGAGGAGGTGATGTGCGCCACCCTTCATAATCATACCATGGTGAAGAAGGGGGAGCTCATCGGCGCTACCCGGGCCATCCCTCTCATTATGAAGCGCGCCGCCATCGAGCGGGCCGCGAACATTGCCTGTCAGAATGGCGCGGTGCTAACCGTCAGCCCCCTGACCCAGGCCAAAGCCGGCCTGGTTATCACCGGCAACGAAGTCTATCACGGGCTGATCCAGGATCGGTTCGCGCCCATTCTCACAGAGAAGCTGGAGCGTCTCGGGTCTGAGGTGGCCGCCCTTTCCTTCGTCCCGGATGAGGCCGGGATGATCACCGCTGCCATTCGCGGCCATCTAGGCCAGGGCTGCAACCTGCTCTTGTTAAGCGGCGGCATGAGTGTGGACCCGGATGACGTTACCCGCCATGCCATCCGCCTGGCCGGCGCCAGCGAAATGCATTACGGCTCCGCGGTCTTACCGGGTGCCATGTTCCTGGTGGCTTATCTGGGAGAGACGCCTTTGCTGGGGGTGCCTGCTTGTGCCTTGCATCACCCGGTCACGGCCCTGGACCTGGTGTTGCCGCGCATCCTGGCGGGGGAACGCCTCGGCAAGCTGGATCTGGCCCTGTTGGGCCACGGCGGTCTCTGCCGGGACTGCCCGCAGTGCAGTTATCCGCATTGTCCTTTCGGCAAGGGCATTTGAGCCATGAATAAATTCACTCCCCGGAAAATCAATTACCTGCGGATGTCCATAACGGACCGCTGCAATCTCCGCTGCGGCTACTGCACCTATTGGCAGGAGTTTGAGCGGCTGCCGCCCAGGGAAATCCTCAGCTATGAGGAATTGCTGCGGCTTGCTGCGGTCGCGGCTGAAGCAGGCATCCGCAAAATCAGGATCACTGGGGGCGAGCCCCTGTTGCGCCGGGGAGTGGTCGATTTTATCAAGAACCTGCATCAGATTCCCGGCATTGAAGAAGTTTGCCTCACCACCAACGGGGTGCTACTGCCGGAACTGGCCTCGCCTCTTTTTAAGGCGGGTTTGCGCCACCTCAATGTCAGTCTGGATACCTTGCGACCAGAGCGCTATCAGGAAATCACTGGCAGGGACAACTGGCGGGAAGTTATGGCGGGTCTGCAACTGGCCCTCGACCTGGGTTTTCAGCCATTAAAGATCAACTGCGTGGTGCTCAAAGGCTTCAACGGGGATGAGCTAACGGACCTGGCGCTCCTGGCCCGGGATAATCCGGTGCAGGTCCGATTCATAGAACTCATGCCCACCGTTTCGCAGGATTGGTGGGAGCGGCATTATTTGCCCATGGCCGCCGTGCACCAACGTCTGGCGGGGTTGGCCCGGCTGTCGCCGGTAATTCCGGCGGCCACCGCTGGCCCAGCCCGAGTCTTCCGAGCCCCGGGGCTTCAAGGAGAGCTGGGCTTCATCAGCCCCATGAGCCAACATCACTGTCTCACCTGCAACCGTTTGCGTCTCACCGCGGCCGGACAATTGCGTCCTTGCCTGTTAAGGTCGACGGAACTGAATTTAAAAGCCCCGCTACGTCAGAAACTAACCGACCACTCAATAGCCCGTTTATTTCAGGAGGCCGTCCGCTTAAAAGTCCATGGAACCGGACTTCCCTTGCCTGAAGGCAAGTTTCCCGTCATGGCCATCATTGGCGGTTAGGTCTGGTGTCTGCTGCATTCAAGGTTTTTCTATCCTCATCATATTTCCGATGTAGCTCACTTACCCAAAAGGACTAATTTTGCCCTCGAGAGCACCCGAGCCTTCTATTGCTACAAATACGCTTTCTTATTTCAAGCCGAGACCCTCAGAAATCCCCAGGTGAGATAATCTCCCCACAATCTGTCCTGACGCCCAACCCACCCGTCAGGCCTTTAAAATACGTACTTTTGCCTATGGCAATTCAGGCCATCATGCCTAGTTATATTTTTAAATCCTCGGCGTTCAGGGGTGGGGAAAACTCCGCACCCAGAAGGCACAGCACGCCGCGCCCCCTAAAAAAGAAATTATTCTTCGGTAATTGCTAGGATCCACCACTAAAAAGCCTGGGGGGCCTCATCAACCGGCGACCCAGGCGAGCAAGGAGAATTGCAGTGGAAAACCCCGGTGGTCAAGGTCCCGAGGCGGCGCCGGCCTCCGGAGCGGAGGCTGGGGCCGGGGCCGCGGCAGGAAAGAAGACCGCCTGGTGGCGGCCGGTGCTGTTGTTGGCCTTGGTGGCGGCCATCCTGGTCCTGGCCCGGGTCTTTCAGGTGGGCGAACAGCTGGGGGCGCTGCGGGACTGGATCCGGTCCCTGGGGGCCTGGGGACCCGCGGTATTCTTGCTGATTTACATCGCCGGGGTGGTGGCGGCGCTGCCTGGCTCGGCCATCACCGTGGCCGCCGGCGCTCTGTTCGGCTCGGTGCTGGGGATTGTTTTGGTGAGCATCGGCGCCACAGTGGGGGCCAGCCTGGCCTTCCTGATCTCCCGCTATTTCGCCCGGGAGGCGGTGGCGCATTGGCTCTCCCAAAATGATAAATTTCAGAAGCTGGACCGGCTCACCGAGGAGCACGGCGCCGTCATCGTGGCCCTGACTCGCCTGGTGCCCATTTTCCCCTTCAATTTGCTCAACTATGGCTTTGGCCTCACCCGGGTGCCCTTTTGGACCTACGTGTTCTGGTCCTGGCTGTGCATGCTGCCGGGGACTGCCCTCTACGTGGTGGGCGCGGACGCGGTGACCATGGCCCTGGCCCGGGGGCAAATCCCCTGGGGTCTCCTCGCCGCGTTGGTGGGAGCGGGGGTGGCGCTGGCGGTCCTGGTCAAGGTGGCCCGGGGGAAGCTCAGCCAGAAGGAGATGGCCGCCCGGGCGGGAACCGGCACTCCGGCCAGGGAGCCCATTTTCATTCCCGAGGTGCGGCCCCTGGATGAATATAACCGGGTCCTGGTGGCCAATGTCCACCCGGCGGACTGGCAAAACCCCGAGCCGGTTGCGGTCTACAACCTGGTGGTGTTGGGGGCGGGCACCGCGGGGCTGGTGAGCGCCGCAGGGGCCGCGGGCCTGGGCGCCAAGGTGGCCCTGGTGGAGCGCCACCACCTGGGAGGGGACTGCCTCAATTACGGTTGCGTGCCCTCCAAGGCCATCATCCGCTCTTCCCGGGTATGGGCTGACATCCGGGACGCCGGGCTCTTCGGGGTAAAAGTCCCGGAGGGGGTGGAAGTGGATTTCCCGGCGGTGATGGAACGCATGCGCCGCCTTCGGGCCGGGATCAGCCGGCACGATGCGGCCCAGAGGTTCCGGGACCTGGGGGTGGATGTCTTTCTGGGGGAGGCGAGCTTCACGGGGCTGGACCGTGTCCGGGTGAATGGCGAGACGCTGCGCTTTAAGAAGGCGGTCATCGCCACCGGGGCCCGGGCGGTGTATCCCGAGATCCCGGGGCTGGCCGAGGCGGGCTGCCTTACCAACGAGACGGTCTTTTCCCTGACGGAACGCCCGGCGCGGCTGGCGATCCTGGGGGCCGGGCCCCTGGGATGCGAGTTTGCCCAGGCCTTTCAGCGGCTGGGCTGCCGGGTGACCCTGGTGCATAAGTACGACCGCATCATGAACAAGGAAGACGCCGAGGCCGCGGCGCTGATCCAGGAGGTTTTCCGGCGGGAGGGGATCAACCTCCTCCTGAACTGCCGGCCGGTGCGAGTGAAGAAGACCGCCGCTGGCAAGGTGGTCCACTATGAATGCCGGGGCCATTCCGGGGAAATCGAGGTGGATGAGATCCTGGCGGGCGCAGGCCGGGCCCCCAACGTGGAGAACCTCAACCTGGAGGCCGCGGGGGTCGGGTATGACCGGGGCAAAGGCAAAGGGGTGTTGGTGAACGACCGGCTGCAGACCTCGAACCCCAATATTTACGCGGCGGGAGACATTTGCAGCCCCTACCAGTTCACCCACATGGCCGACGCCATGGCCCGCATCGTCATTCAGAACGCCTTGTTCTTCGGCCGGAAAAAGGCGAGCTTGCTTGCTGTTCCCTGGTGTACCTACACCGATCCGGAGGTGGCCCACGTGGGTCTGGGAGAAGAAGAGGCCCGGAAACAGGGCGTCCCGTACCAGACCTTTGTCCGGTCCTTGAAGGAAGTGGACCGGGCCATCCTGGACGGTGAAGACGAGGGATTCGTGAAGATCCTGGTCAAAAAGGGCACCGACAAGATCCTGGGAGCCACCGTGGTGGCCCGCCACGCCGGGGAGATGGTCAGTGAAATCACCGCCGCCATGGTGGGCGGCATGGGGTTGGGGACCCTGGCCGCAGTCATCCACCCTTACCCCACCCAGGCGGAGGCCATCCGGCAGACGGGGGACCTGTACAACCGCACCCGGTTGACGCCCCGGGTAAAGAAAGCATTTACCAGATTTTTCGCCTGGCGTCGGTAATCGGAGAGTCTGGGAAGGAGACAGGACATGTACCGGAGAAACTGTTTATTGGCGGCGGGGCTGGTCCTTTTCTGGGTGGCGGCCGCGGCGGGCCAAACGATCCCCCGGATCAACAAAGATGACCTGAAGTCGAAGTTGGGCTCTCCCAACCTGGTGATTGTCGATGCGCGCATTGCCAAGGATTGGGCGGCCAGCGACCAGAAGATCAAAGGGGCCCTGCGGGGAGACCCGGAACGGGTGGGCGAATGGGCCGCCAGAATCCCCCAAGACCGGGAAATCGTCGTTTACTGCGCCTGACCGAATGAAGGCACCAGTTCCCGGGTGGGACTGAAGCTGAAGGAGATGGGGTTCACCAAGGTCTCCGCGCTCCAAGGCGGCTGGCGTGAATGGCTGGGGGCAGGCTACCCCACGGAAAAGAAAAATCCCGCCAAGGGCGAACTTTCTCCCAAAGAGTCGGCCCCGCGCCTGAGGCTGCGGGTGGCCTAAAAGGCGCCGAGGACATAATTGCGTCCAAACCCCTTCCTCCCGGAAGGCGGCGAACCGGGGCCGTGGACCCCAGAAAGGAGGACGCCATGAGAAGGATCTGGTTGGCCCTGCTGTTTCTTATGGCGGCGCTGGCGCCATTCCTGGTCAGCGCCTGACAAGGCTGAACCGCAACGCCCGGGTGGCGTTGGCCAGTCTTACAAGTCGGGAAAATGCGATAAAGGGCCGATCCCGGGAGGATGGGGGGTTTAAGGATGCAACGGGTCAGGCGAGGCATCATCGAGGTCGGGCTTATCCTGGCCATCCTGGGGGGCTGGTTTGCCGGGCCAATGGGAGTTGGAAAGGAATGGGCCATGACGAATTCGATAACGGCTAAGGCCTGGGCCGGGAAAAATCTTCCACCCATAGATACGCTGGCGTCGGCAAGGACTGAGACGGCCACCTTCGCCCTGGGGTGATTCTGGGGACCGGACGCCCGGTTCGGGGTCCCCGACGGTGTGATTCGCACCCGGGTGGGCTATGCCGGCGGGACCACCAAGAATCCCACCTACCGCAACCTGGGTGACCACAGCGAGACGGTGGAGATTGACTTTGACCCGGCCCGGATTTCCTATGCCGAGCTGCTAACCGTGTTTTGGGCCAGCCATCACCCGGGGGTGCGGCCCTGGTCGCGGCAATACCTGGCTGCAATATTTTATCACGACGAAGCCCAGAAAAAATTGGCCCTGGAAAGCCGGGAGAAGGCCGCAGCCCGCGTCCAAGGGGAGGTCTTTACCCAGGTCATGCCTGCCACCAAGTTTTACCTGGCCGAGGACTATCACCAGAAGTATTTTTTAAGGCAGGCGCCGGAGCTGTTCGGGGAGATGGCCGCTTTTTATCCCGCCGCCCGGGACCTCATCGGCTCCACCGCCGCGGCCCGCCTCAACGGGTACGTGGCGGGCTATGGCACTCCTGGCAATTTGAAAAAAGAGCTTGACGCCCTGGGGTTGTCCGCCGCGAGCCGGGAAAAGCTGCTGGCCTTGGCGGCCGCCAAAGAGTCCCAGGGGGCAACCCCGGGTTGTCCGCTGCCTCGTTAAGGGGTGAGGAGCATGGTTCCCCTTACCTCAAACCCCCCAGGTATCTTGAGGTCATTCAGCCGGCCACAGGAACAGGCCGGTGGCGTCGTCCAAGTTGCGGTGGAAAGTCCGGAAGGACATGTATTCCTGCAAGGCGAATTCGCAGGCAAACACCTGCGTCCCTTCGGCCAGATGCCCCCCGAAGGCGCGGCCCTGCTCATCGGCCAGGGTCACATGGGCGTGCACCATGGGTTCGCCGTCCTTGAGGGAGATATTGCCCACCAGGGACAGGATCTCCAGGGATTCATTCAGCTCAAGGAATTCGTATTTTCGCTCTCTCTGATCGTAATAGCCGAACCGGGCCCGGCTCACTGCTCCGATGGCTTGCACTTCACCCAGGGTTATGCTTTGGGCGCGGCAAACCGCGTTGAGGGCCGCCAGCAAATCGTCCCCTTTGGTCAGACGTCCCATAAACTTGCGGCCCGGAGTGATGGCGGTGGGCATGAATTGGGTCCTCCTTTTGGATAACAAGGGCGTTCAGTAATTGACGATTTTATCAAAAAACCACGGGACGAGCTTTCTTCGCGGCGGCCTACCGTGGGAAGACAGAAAATTGTTGGGCTTAGGTGACGCCAGGCGCGAAAATTATCACGAACAGTAGTGAGAGACGGGGGCCACAGCTCCTGCCCCGCTGCCCCCGGGAAGCCTGAAGGAGGATAGCGGAATTTAACCATGACTGCGACAAAGACAGTGGATATAGTTATCTACGACGCCCCCAGCGCCGGCTCATCCGGCTGCGGTTGCGGCTGCGGCCACCACGACCACCACGGGTTCCAGGGACAGGATCATCACGGAGCCCGGGACCCGCTGGCGAAGGTGAATGTGGAACTCCAGGCCAAGGCCCTGGCCCTGACCCTGGAAGAGTCCTTTCCCGGCCGGGTAAGAGTCGAATACTTCAATGTGCTGGCCGACCCCCGGGGACCGCGGCTGCCACAGACGGCGCTTCTGGCTTCCCTGGCCTATCCCGCCCCCCTGGTGTACATCAACGGTCAGGGGCGGTTTGCCGGAGCCCTGCCGGTGGAGCGGATCCGGGAGGAAGTGGAGAAAATTCTGGACGCCGGAAACTCGAAAGATTGACAAGCCGTCCGGTTGGGTGGGATTCGGCTACGACCGGGCGGGTCAGGCGCCTTCCAGGGAGAACGGGCCCATGACTGTAACCACCTCTCCCAGGCCGATTATCACTCTGCTGAGCGATTTCGGCAACCGGGACGCCTATGTGGGCAGTATGAAAGGGGTGATTCTGGGTCTAAACCCCGAGGCGGTGCTGGTGGATCTGACCCATGACCTGCCGCCCCAGAATCTGGTGGCCGGGGCCCTGGTGTTGGCCGGGGCGGCGCCGTTTTTTCCGCCGGGCACCATTCACCTGGCGGTGGTGGACCCCGGAGTAGGCAGCAGCCGCCGGGCCCTGGCGGCCCGGTGCCGGGGGCAGTTCTGGGTGGGGCCGGACAACGGCTTGTTTCACCTGGTTTTCAAGAACGGGCCGGATTTGCGGGTGGTTTCCCTGGAGAAGGAGGAATATTTTCTTCCCCGGGTCGCCCCCACTTTTCATGGCCGGGACATCTTTGCTCCGGTGGCGGCCCGCCTCTCCCTGGGGATGAACCTTAAGGAGCTGGGCCGGGAAATCTCGGACCCCGTTCCGCTTAAAATTCCGGAGCCGGTTTTTGCTCTGGAGACAGTCCGGGGGGAGATCATTTACGTGGACCACTTCGGCAACCTGGTGAGCAATCTGTCCGCGGCACCCTTGAGGGAATGGCTCGGGGGGCGGAAACTGGCTTTGCGGGCCGGGACGCTGAGCCTGGGAGAATGGTCCCGCACTTACGCCGATGCGGCTCCGGGGGAGTTCCTGGCTCTGGAGGGAAGCCACGGTTACCTGGAGATTGCTTGCACTATGGATAACGCGGCCCGGCGGTTGGGCGCCGGTGTGGGTTTACTCGTGGAAATCCGACGAGGGTGATTTGTAGCCAAGGGTGGCCGAGGTGAAGGTTTTCTTTCAAGGGTTTCGGAATTGCCAAACAATTAATTTACTGAAAATTTTTCTTGTATAAATGCCCGTTCTATGTAAAATTTGTCTAAACTATTTTTCTTATACAACTGTTTATGCCCCGGGGAAAGAACAAGCGCAGCAGAGCAGGGGAGGGAGGAGACCTTTTCCTGATAAACGAGGTCTCCCGTATGGTGAACCTTTCCCAAAAGCGCATACGGGAGTATGAAAAAGAAGGGTTTATCAAACCCCTGCGGGAGAAGAACACCAACAACCGTCTCTATTCCCCCTTCGACGTGTCCCAGATCAATCAGATCAACAGCCTGATCCACGAACGGGGGTTTACCCTGGCCTGCCTGCGGAACCTCATGGTTCTGGCCCCTTGCTGGAACATCTTTGGCTGCAAAGAAAAAGAAGAATGTCCGGCGTTTCAACTCCCCTGGCGTCCCTGCTACGAAGTGCGGGAATACCGGGACACCCTGTGCAACGGTCCCTGCTCCCGGTGCGCCATCTATCTCAACCGGAACGTTAAGAAAGATAAAATTCTGGAAAAGTACAGACCGGAAACCTGACCCTGCCGGACGATTTCACCTTTCTTATAGCCAGCCTCCCATTTTGCCTGGAGAACTCCTCCAACCTCCGGCCTTTGAACAGAGGGCGGCCCTCGTTCCGGGACCGCGGCCGTGGCAAACTATCCAGAATGGCGCCAAGGCCTGGGGCTGCCTTAAGACTGACATTTCTTCTAATATGAGGTTTTGAATTGACCGGGGGAAGAATGGGGGGGAAAGATCGGGAGACGCCGTCCCGCCCCCAGTTCACCGGGGCGATCCTGGCGGGTGGGGGTAGCCGTCGTTTGGGGCGGGACAAGGCCACTCTGCAGTTGGGGGGGAAGGCCCTGGCCCTGCGGGTGTCAGCGGCCCTGGCTCCCCTGGTCTCTGAGTGCTGGCTCGTCACCAACCACCCCCTGGCCCATTTGAGGCTCGGCCTCCCTCTGGTCACCGACCTGTGGCCTTTCCAGGGCCCTGTGGGCGGCCTGGCCACTGCCATGTTTTACGCCCGCACCCCCTGGATTCTGGCCGTGGCGGTGGACAACCCTTTTCCAACCTCAGCTTTGTTAGCGGAGCTGTTGGAGCAGGCCACCAGGACCTCCCGACCGGCGGTGGTTTGCCTCTCCCCCCGGGGGCTGGAGCCTTTTCCCGGGGTCTATTCCGTCCGTTTGCTGCCCAGACTGAGGGAATTTCTGCAGAGTGACCGCCGACCCACCAGGTTCCTGGAAGTTTGCCGCCCCCAGATAATCGCGGCGGAGGAGTTGAACCGCCTGGATCCCGAAGGCTGCAGTTTTTTCAATCTGAATACGCCGGAGGAGGTGGCCCGGGCGGAGATTTGGCTGGCGGCGAGGTGCACCTGAGGGCCCCGCCGAACCTTCGGCCAGGGAGGGATGGGAAGAGTAAGGCCACGGGTTGGGACTATTGACACCTCTGGCCCCTTTGGATATAAAAACCGGTGTGGTCCCATCGTCTAGCGGCCTAGGACACCGCCCTCTCACGGCGGAGACACGGGTTCGATTCCCGTTGGGACTACCAAAATAGGCCGCAACATTCCAGAGCAGGCTTCATTGGGTCTCCAGCCGGTCCAGACCGCACAGATTACATAGTTGGCGTAGCGGGGCCAGCCGCTGGAAGCCTGCCATGAGGGCTTCCCGCTCCTCGAAGTCAAAAGGGTCCACGACAATAATACCAAACTCGTGCCCCGGGGTCTGATTACAGGGGGGAGAAGTCGGCGAGATAGAGGTCAAATTGGACCAAAGGGCCACTCGGTCTAGTTAAGATATGGAATAAAACCAAATTATTTTGTAGAAACCTACAGCTTGTTTATCAGCCGGTGCAATTGTGCCTGCAGTCCCGGCGTGACCGAGGTGAAGCGGATGAGATAGCGCTTGGCTGACTCATCGACGGGACGAATCACTTTGGCGTATGCCTCCGGGGACTCCTCCTCGGCGGCCTCTCCTTCCAATCGGAGCATAATGTTGGTGTGCGGTGCCAAAGGGCCGGTTACCTCGACACTTGCACACCGACAGGTTAGACCCAGCATGGTTCCGGGCTCCATCTGCCCATCCAGACGCTTGCCGGCCAGCTTCGCATAGGAAAAGGGTAAAGGTGTGGCAAGGATGGCGAAGCTCGTTTCCTCCTCCTGAAGTGAGATCTCCGGGTGGTCTGCGCAGCCCAGTAATTCCCGACATTCCAGGGGTTCCCGCATGCCCTTGGCATGCACCTTAACCTCGTTACCCAGGATGAGTTCCTGTCCGGCAGCCTGCATCAAGGTGGGGGAGACGAGCACCTGCCCGCCTACAGTAAAGCTTTCGATACGGGCCGTCAGGTTGACCGCCTGCCCCACCACCCCATACTTCGAGCGCTTGGTGGAGCCGATATTTCCCACCACCACTTCTCCGGTGTGCAGCGCCATCCCCATCTCGATTTCGGGCCAACCTTTATCGAGATTATATTCATTCACCCGGCCCATTGCCTGTTGCATCTCCAGGGCGCAACGAACAGCACGATGGGCTGCGTCCGACATAAATATGGGCGCGCCGAACAATACAAAGATGGCGTCTCCGATAATCTCATCGATGGTGCCGCCATGTCGTTGGATGATCTCGACCATGGCTGAGAGATAATGGTTCAACAGGGCCACCACCACATTGGGCTCAAGGCGCTCGACGAGGGATGTGAAGCCGCGCAGGTCAGACATGAGCAGGGTAACTACGCGTTTTTCTCCTCCGAGCTTCAGCCCTTCAGGCACATCGAGGAGCACTCCGACTATATCATCGCTGGTATAGCGGCCAAAGGTCTCCCGGATGAACCGGTTGCGATGTTCGAGTTGCTGGTTCAAATTCACGAGTTGCTCCCGGGAGTCCTTGAGCTGTTGGGTCATACTGTTGAAGGCGGTGGAGAAATCTCCCATGAAATCGACTTGCTGTTCTAAATCCCCGGCGGCGACTTGTTGGGTTTTCCAGGTGAGATGCCGCAGGTTTGATTGGAGGGCCTTGAAAGATTGGACCACGGCCATGCGGCCAAATAAAGGATGAGTATCCAATTCACCCCGTGCAATCTGCTCCATATTATTAGCGAAGTTGGCGAACTCGACGAGGAAGCGATTCATATAGGTAATGAGCTGCCGGATCTCGTTGTCCGGAAGGTCTTCCGGAATGGTGATCGGTGAAGGGATTTTCCCGGTGCGCAGGTAATGAAACGTCGCGGTGATTTGGTCAATGAGTTTCGCTTCAACCGAGATCATCTTACGCCTCATTTGGGGGCCACAGTGAAACGGCAGACCCTCCCCCCTGAACCCCAGCAATCTACTTCCTTGACGTGGAAGCCCTTTCCCGTATAGGCGAGCAGCAAGCCGGCGATAAATCCCTCATCATAGATGCATACCTCCTCCGAGCAAACGGGAATGCCCGAACAATCAAGATCCTCGGCCACGGTTACTACAAAAGAGCCCATCTCGTAATCGGCCGATTCGACCCGGAAGATCCCGATGCCAAGCTCCTTCATGGTGCGCTGAATATCGGCAAAGAAGCTGGTCAAGTCACTTTTATCGGTTAGAATATTGGCGCAGTACTCCTCGCCGGCTTTCTTGCCAGCCTCGAAAAAGATCCGGTTGGCCTCTTTGACTCCAAAATCCCGGATGAGGATATCGCGCAGCGTGAATTGCATCAGGCGGTATACCGCTACGTGCACCATGGGGCCGAGATTCGGCCGGCCTTCTCCGATATCGCCCAGCATGCTCCAGGCGAATTGACTTTGGTCGCGCTCTTCTTTAAACATACCCACTTCTCCTTTTCATCAACCAGATTGGGAAGTCATCCACCGCGGTTATTGGTTATTCCCATGGTTCAGGACTCCATATCATGCACTTGGGAGAATTGTCTGGCGTTTGCTCTTGTTAATAGCCTGGAGGCTCACCTGCAAGTTGTGGACGACCTTCGGGGCCCCGGTTTTTACTGGGGCCCCCCTGAAAGACTAAGCGCGACGAGAGATCGGACTGCCTACTTCAAGCGCGGATCAACCCGGCCAGGGCCGCCGCTGTCCGGCAGGTAACAACTCATCCTTAAACTCGCATAGTCCGCGGCACATCGGGCAGATGTCCGGCGCTTTGGCCGCCTGGAGAGTAAAGCTGCAGTTGCCGCAGCGCCAGAATGGCTGTGCTTCCTGTGGGTTCATCTCACCTTTCTCCCCGTCCATATCGAGTCAAGTCACAAGGTGATAGTCCGTAGCTTCCGTTGATCGTTCAACACATCCGTCAGCCCGTGGCGGCTATCTCCTCCTAGTCATCCGATTTGCAGTTCAGAATACGCTTCAGAAGCCCTCGAAGACATTAGTGCTGCGATCAGGCGAGGTCGAAGCGATCAAGGTTCATGACCCTGTTCCACACCGCGATAAAGTCGTGCAGAAACTTCTCCTGGGAGTCCGCACACCCGTAAACTTCCGCCAAGGCCCGGAGTTGGGAGTTCGAACCGAAGATGAGGTCGACCCGGGTGCCGGTCCACCTGAGTTCCCCCGTGACCCGATCGCGACCCTCGAACACGTTTTCGTCCGAGGTTGCCTGCCACGTCGTTCTCATGTCCAGCAGATTCACGAAGAAGTCATTAGTGAGCGTCTCAGGCCGCTTGGTGAAGACGCCGTGCCGGGACTGTCGGAAGTTGGCATTCAGGACGCGCATGCCCCCAACGAGAACCGTCATCTCAGGAGCGGTCAGCGTCAGCAGTTGCCCCCGATCCACCAGCAGTTCCTCAGCCGATACGGCGTATTTGGTTTTGAGGTAGTTACGGAACCCGTCCGCGGCCGGTTCGAGGACGGCGAAGGACGCCACGTCGGTTTGCTCCTGCGACGCATCCGTGCGTCCCGGCGTGAAGGGAACGGTCACCTCGTGACCGGCCTTCTTCGCGGCTTGCTCGACGCCGGCGCAGCCGCCCAGAACGATCAGGTCGGCAAGTGACACCTTCTTCCCGCCGGACTGGGCGCGGTTGAACTCCTTTTGGATGCCCTCAAGGGCTTTGAGGACCTTCGCCAATCGGGCCGGCTGGTTGACTTCCCAATCCTTTTGCGGCGCCAGACTAATGCGGGCCCCGTTCGCACCGCCGCGCTTGTCGGAGCCGCGGAATGTGGATGCCGACGCCCAGGCGGTGGAGACCAATTCCGAGATGGACAGGCCTGAGGCCAGGATCTTGCCCTTGAGGCCTGCGATGTCCTGCGAGTCGACCAGCTCATGATCGACTGCGGGCACCGGGTCTTGCCAGATCAGTTCCTCCGCTGGCACCTCCGGGCCGAGATAGCGCGAGCACGGGCCCATGTCCCGGTGCGTCAGCTTGAACCACGCCCGGGCGAAGGCGTCCGCGAACTGATCGGGGTTCTGCAGGTAGCGCCGGGCGATGGGCTCGTATATCGGATCGAAGCGCAGGGAGAGGTCCGCCGTGGTCATCATCGGCCGGTGCTTCTTCGACGGGTCGTGCGCGTCAACCACCATGTCCTCTTCGGCCGCGTCTTTGGCCAGCCACTGATGCGCGCCGGCCGGGCTCTTGACCAGTTCCCACTCGTATTTGAACAGTACCTTCAGATAGCCCATGTCCCATTTGGTGGGGTTCGGCTTCCAGGCGCCCTCGATGCCGCTACTGATAGTATCGCCGCCTTTGCCGCTACCGAAGCTGCTCTTCCAACCTAGGCCTTGTTCCTCGATGGGGGCGGCTTCGGGCTCAGGCCCCACATGGGACGCCGGGCCGGCACCGTGGCATTTGCCGAAGGTGTGCCCGCCGGCGACGAGTGCCACGGTCTCTTCGTCGTTCATCGCCATGCGCCCGAAGGTAGTTCGAACGTCACGGCCGGAGGCGACCGGATCCGGGTTGCCGTTCGGCCCTTCGGGGTTCACGTAGATCAGGCCCATCTGCACCGCGGCGAGGGGATTCTCCAGCTCCCGGTCACCGGAGTAGCGCTGGTCGCCCAGCCACTCGCTCTCGGCTCCCCAGTAAATGTCCTCTTGCGGCTCCCAGACGTCCGCACGCCCGCCGCCGAAGCCGAAGGTCTTGAAACCCATGGACTCCAGGGCGCAGTTGCCGGCGAGGATCATGAGGTCGGCCCAGGAAATTTTCCTACCGTATTTCTGCTTGATGGGCCAGAGCAGCCGGCGGGCCTTGTCGAGGTTCACGTTGTCCGGCCAGCTGTTGACGGGGGCAAAGCGCTGGAGACCGGCTCCCGCGCCCCCGCGGCCGTCGCCGATACGGTAGGTGCCGGCAAGGTGCCAGGCCATCCGGATAAAGAGCCCCCCGTAGTGACCGTAATCGGCCGGCCACCAGTCCTGGGAGTCGGTCATCAGGGCATAGAGGTCTTTCTTCAGGGACGCAAAGTCGAGTTTCTTGAATTCCTCAGCGTAGTTGAACTTCTCGCCCATCGGATTGCTCAGGGGAGAGTTCTGATGCAGCAGCTTGAGGTTCAACTGTCTCGGCCACCAGTCCAGGTTCGACCTGCCTCTGCCGGCAGTGGGTTTGTTGGCTCCGCCCGTTACCGGGCACTTCTTATCGTCATTCATAGAGTGGCCTCCTTTAGTTGTCTGATCTTGTCCGACTTGCAATAAGACCGGACGCGCTCTCCGGCGGTCGTTTTTCCGGTCTTCCGCCACCGGAACGAGGTCTTTTCATCTTTTGTCGTTTTCTTTCGCCCTGATTTCACCTGGTTACCCTTCCTGCTGACACTTGGGGCAGCGGCCAAAAAAGTTTAGCTGGGAATGGGTGATCTGATACCCGGTCTTCCTGGCCATTTCCAGAGAGAGCTCGGCTAATGCGTCAAAGTCGGAATCAATGATTTGGCCGCACTTGGTACAAACGATATGGGGGTGCGGGTAGGGCTTATTACCATCGTAACGGCTGCCCAGGTGGGCAAAATTAACCTCTAAAACCTCGCCCATATCTTTCAGCAGACTCAAGGTCTTATAAATGGTTGCCAGGCTGGTGGTGGGGAAATCGGTTTTAATGAGTTCATAAATCTGGTCCACACTGTGGTGTCCATCCCCCCTGGCTATGATTTTCAACAAAGCCAGCCGCTGGGGGGTGAGGCGGCAGCCTTTCTCCCGAAGCACCCTGGTCATTTGTTCCAGACGTTCCCCTGGATCGATCACTAAACTTCTCCCTGATGATCATTTAGGCCTTGACATATAAAATTATTCTTTATAAATAATTTTTATTAATAAATCAATCTTTTTCATTAATCCCAGATTTCTTTTCATTGGGTTGAAATGAGAATGACAGAGGAATACCCGGACCGGAGAACCTGATGACCCAATCCGAGCAATTTCTCTTGGAGGCATTTGCCGGTGAATCACAGGCTAACCGCCGCTATCTGGCTTTTGCCAAGCAGGCTGAGGAGGAGGGCTATCACCAGGTGGCCAAGCTTTTTCGCGCCGTGGCCGAGGCGGAAACGGTGCATGCCCTCGCTCACCTCCGGGCCCTTAAAGGGGTCAAGAGCACAGCGGAAAACCTGAGGGAAGCCATCTCCGGGGAAACCCATGAGTTCAAGATCATGTACCCGGCAATGGTCGGCACCGCCATATTAGAGGGTAATAAAGAGGCGGAACGGTCCTTCAAGTATGCCAATGAAGTGGAAAAGGTCCACGCGGAACTCTTTGAGAGGGCCCTGGCCAATCTGGACAAGCAGGTAGAAGCGGATTATTGCGTCTGCTCCGTGTGCGGCAATACCTGCGAGAACGAGCACCCGGAAAATTGCCAGGTTTGCGGCAACCGGGCTGAACAATTTTTCATGGTGGGCGGGGCCAGCGGGAAAATCCCTAAGGGCAAGGGTAAGGTTCCAGGTGGACAAAATTCTCCCCCTGATCGGGGCCGGGGAGGATCTGTTTTACCCTGATTCTCCGGAAAGAGGACCCCACGCTTACCAATCAGGAGCGACCTATGGCCAAAGCAATCCGCATTACTCCCGAAGAAACCTTTGCAAAAATGCGGGCGGGTAAAGCTTTGCTCGTCTGTGCCTATGACAGTGAAGAACAGTTCAGAAGCATGCAGTTGGAAGGGGCCATCTCCCTCCCCGAGTTTAAGGCCAAGCTTTCTGCCCTCTCGAAGGATCAGGAAATTGTTTTTTACTGTGCCTGAAGCAGCGAGCATACTTCTGCCCGGGTGGCAGCAGAGCTCAATCAGCAAGGATATCCAAATGCCAAGGCGCTCTTGGGCGGAGTGGCGGCGTGGCAGCAAGCCGGCTTCCCGATGCACCGGAAAGGCTGGGGATTTTGAGTGTATACCCAGGGGATAAAACCGTCCCAACCTGGGCCGCCTTTGGCCTCGGACGGAACTGTCTTTTGGGCGGGTAGCAGACTGCCGGGAGCAAATGAGGAAGTTATGAGTCCTCCCGCCCGCAGACCTGCTAATGCCCGGGCCAGGGAGGGCGGCAAAAGGTTCCCTCCAAACATTAAGGGGAACGTAAAACGTTTCGCCATGGCTGGCAAAATCCAAGAGCCGCAAAGGAGCATAATCGCATGTCGCCTGGGAACAGCTTCACCTGGATGGAATTCATCGGTCTCTACGTCCACCTGGCAGGATTTGTCATTGGCCTGGGGGCAGTCACGGTCATCGATCTCCACGGCTTTCTGGGCAGAAAGTCACCATACTGGACCGAAGCCACCACCCGCACCCACAAAGTGACCAAGCCCCTCATTTGGCTGGGAATGACCCTGGCCATATTGGGGGCGTGGATTTTCCATGATCGGCACGGCTGGACCTTTTTCCTGGCATTGCAAGCAGTAATTGCCATTGTGCTCATCGTAAACGGCGTTTTCCTTTCCTTCCAAGTGAGTCCATTTCTCCTCCAACGCGAGCGCGAGGGCCGGGCCGCGGAGCTCTTGCCACTGGAATGGCAAAAGAAGATTTCCATCGCTTTTATCCTTTCCTTTGCCGGGTGGTGGGGTGCATTGCTGCTCACGGTTTATCAGGTGTTGGCCAGGAAGTAATTCCCGGGGCAGGTGTATCGACGGGTTATGGAGATGTTCATGGACGCCCAAGAGATTGGGTCATGGTTCCCCATATCTAGGGATGAGCCAGTTTGCCGATGGGGTCTGATCATGACCAAACCTTATTTGAGTTCCAGCACCCGATTTGGAAAGAAAATTTCAGACAAGTGCGAGTAATTTTCAACAACATCGTGGTTACATTAGAGAAGTCAGATGTCATAACTTTCTAGAAAATCCTCAGACGTGGTTGCGTAATTTCAGCTCGATGGGATGGGGATGCAAATAGTATTGGTCTTTTAAATAAGGCTGCTCGTATTTTCGTACATAATGGTTGAGAAGCGTTACCGGGACGATAAGGGGAATATAACCCTTGCGGTACTCATCAATAATTTCTAATAATTCTTCTTTTTCAGCCGGTGACAGGTTCTTCTTGAAATAACCCATTACATGCATTAGAACGTTGACGTTTTTTTTGATAGTAGTTTTGAGGCGCAGGGCTTTCATTAGCTGGGTCTGGTATTGCTCATAGAGTTCCGGCAGTGGAATTCCCTTGATCTGAGCCACCAACTTTCCCAAGAGCTCATAATGTTTGGGACTGTGGGACATGATGAGCAACTTGTGGCGGGTGTGGAAATCCACCAAATGTCCCCGCTTGGCTCCCGGCGCCGCGGTTTCCCGCCAGCGTTTCATGGCGAAAAGGCGCTCCAGGAAGTTCTCCCGCAGGGCGGGGTCGTGCAGCCGTCCTTCGTCTTCTACGGGTAACAAGGGAAAATGCTGCATAAACTCCCGGGCGAAGAGCCCTGCCCCGGTCTTGGCCGGCTCCCCCTTGCCGTAGTAAATCTTTACCCTTTCCATGCCGCTGCTGGGGGAGCCGCTTTTGAAAATAAAGCCGCAAAGATCTTCCCGCTCCAGCTCCACCACCCGCTTTCGGGCCCAGGCCAGCAGGCGCTCGGTGTGATCCACCTGGGTGCGAACGGTAACCAACCGGGGCCCCTCCGGAGCAGCCACCAGGTGCATGGCTTCCCGGGGAATCCCCAGGCCGCACTCCACTTCCGGGCAGACCGGGACAAACTCCACAAATTGCCCCAGGGTCTCGGTAATGAAACGATCCAACCTGTGCCCGCCGTCATAACGGACTTTTTCCCCCAGCAGGCAAGAACTGATTCCCAATTTTATTTTAATGCTATCATGGCTCATAACCGTTTCCTCTGCCACCCTTGCATGGCTCCGGGCCATGCACTACGGGCTTTCCCACTGCCGCAGCCACGGCGGCCAACATGCCCCGATAAACCCAACGGTGGAAGGGAGCCAGGCCATACCAGTAAGCCAGGCCTCCCAGGCCCCGGGGTAAAAATCTCGCGGTTTGCTTAAGTTCCACCTTGCCTTCTTCCAGGGGGGAGAGGTGAAATTCCAGGACGGCCTCCCCCGGCAGTTTCATTTCGGCCAGCAACAGGAGGCGATGGGGCGGCTCCACCTCCAGGACCCGCCAAAAATCCAGGGCATCTCCCACCCCAAGTTCCTTGGGATGACGCCGGCCGCCTCGAAAGCCGATTCCACCCAGGAGCCGGTCTATCCAGCCCCTCAGCCGCCACAAATAGTTGCCGAAATAATAGCCGGTCTCTCCACCAATTTTTATTATCGGCTGCCAGACTTCTTCAGAGGTAGCCTTTATCTGGACCGAATAGCTGCATTCAAGAATGGTGCCGCCAGCATAACTGGTGTCCCCGCAGTGGGTCCATTCCGGGGGCACGGCCGCGCCGGCGTCCATCCAACAGGTGTCGATCCGCTGCTGCTGCACCCGTTCCAGGGCCAGCCTGATGGCCTGGCGGCAGTCCAGCAGCTCTTGGGGAATGATGGCCCGGATGCGATTGTCCTTACAGATTACCGGGTTGCTGAGCCCTTCGGCCAGGGGCCTGGCGATGCTCGCCGGGACCGGGGTGACCAGGTGAATCCAGTAGGAGCTCAGGGTGGGGGTCAGGACCGGCACCGGGATGATGAGACGGTGCCGCAGATGAGCCTCTTCGGCATAAATGTCGAATAGCTGCCGGTAGGTCACCACCTCCGGCCCCCCGATGTCGAAGGTTTGCCCCCGGGTTTCTTCGTGTTCCAGGCAGCCTTGCAGATAATTGAGGACATTGCGGATGGCAATGGGTTGCACCGGGTTGTGAACCCAGCGGGGGGTGATCATGACCGGGAGGCGGTCCACCAGATACCGCAGAATTTCAAAAGGGGCGCTTCCCGACCCCAGGATCATCGCAGCCCGCAGAAAGGTGGTGGGCACCGGGCCAGATTGCAGGATTTCGGCCACTTCCTGGCGGGAGCGGAGGTGCTTGCTCAGAAAGGGGTCCCCGGTGGTGCCCAGTCCACCTAAATAAATGATCTGCTCCAGGCCTGCCTCAGCTGCGGCCCTGACCATATTTTGAGCTGCGGTGCGGTCGGTCTCGGTAAACCCTTTGGGGTCAGCCACCATGGAGTGGACCAGGTAAAAGGCCGCCCGACAGCCCTGGGCCGCTGTCTGCAAGGATTCATATTCCAGCACATCGCCCCGGGCCAGCTCCACCAGGGGGTGCCTGGCCCAGGGTCGAGCCTGCAACTTGGCGATGGATCTGCCCAGGGCCCGCACCCGGTAACCCGCTTCCAGCAGTTTGGGCACCAGCCGGCCCCCCACATATCCCGTTGATCCGGTAACCAGCAAAGGTTTGTTCATCATCAGGTCCCGCCCGGCGCCTCCATTTTATTTCCCCCGGACCTCTTCCATCCTAGCTTCAGAGAAAAGGAAAAATGAGTTAAAAAAGTATACATGGAAAGGTTATGCCTTCTCAATGATGAAGGGGCCCTCAGTCCGGAGGGAGTGGCTGCCTTTCGGCAGATTATTTATGGGCATTTTCACCGGCACGGCCGTGATTTTCCATGGCGCCGAACCGATGACCCATACCAGATTCTAGTTTCCGAAATCATGCTTCAGCAGACTCAGGTGGAGCGGGTGGCGCGCTGGTATGACCGCTTTTTGAGCGCTTTCCCGGACCTGGCGACCCTGGCTCAAGCCCCCGTTCACGAAATACTCAGAGTCTGGCAGGGATTAGGGTATAATCGCCGGGCCTTGTCCCTTAAGCGCCTCGCCTGTCGGGTAGCCGAAGAGTTTGGTGGCCGGCTCCCGGACTCCATGGAGGTGCTGCGGACTCTTCCCGGCATTGGCCCGGCCACCGCCGGGGCCATAGCCGCCTTTGCCTTTAATCGGCCGGCGGTGTTTCTCGAAACCAACATTCGCCGGGTATTTCTCCACTTTTTCTTTCCCCGCGCCACCGGCGTAAGCGATCGGCAACTTCTGCCATTGGTGGGGCATACCCTGGATCCAGTCTGCCCCCGTCTTTGGTATTATGCCCTTATGGATTACGGCGCCAAGCTGAAAATGCAAGCTTCCAATGCCAACAGGCGCAGCGCCCACTATCGGAAGCAGTCCCTTTTCGAGAATTCCGAGCGGCAGATTCGGAGCCGCATCCTCCAAATGCTGCTGGACAATTCTCCTCTCCACCAGGAGCGCGTGGAAGAGGCCGGAGGGCAAAGTCCGGCTCGAATTCGGCGGGTTATCAGCCAACTGGTGGCCGAAGGATTTCTGGAGCAGCGGGAAGGCCTTCTCAGCATAAACTCAAGTTAGTCACCCGAGAGCAGGACCGTAAATAATCATTCGCCTCCCGGTGGCCAAATGCAACGGCCATCGAAATTCAAACCTCCGGATGCGCCATCTTATGGGGATTGACCAGGCGGTCGAAATCCTCCCCAGAGAGGTAGCCGAGCTTAAGGGCGGCTTCCCTGAGGGTCAGCCCTTGCTCATGAGCCAGCAGGGCAATCTTCGCCGCCCGGTCATAGCCGATTACCGGGGTCAGGGCGGTGACCAGCATCAGGGAACGGTGCAGATAGTGCTCAATCTGCTCCCGATTTGGTTTCAGGCCTGCCACCAGAAAGTCGGTGAGGTTATTGCAACTGTCGGAAAGAATCCTGATGGACTGGATGAGGTTGAAGATCAGCAGCGGTTTGTATAGGTTCAGCTCAAGATAGCCTCCGGCCCCGGCAAAGGCCACGGCCGCATCGTAGCCCATAACCTGCAAGGCCACCATGGTCAGGGCTTCGCATTGGGTAGGGTTGACCTTACCGGGCATGATGGTGGATCCAGGTTCGTTGGCCGGAATATCCAGTTCGTGGAGCCCGGCCCGGGGGCCGCTGGCCAGCAGCCGGATGTCGTTGGCGATCTTGAACAGGGACACCGCCAGGGTCTTCAGCACGGCGCTGGCCAGAACCAGGGCATCGTGGGCTCCCTGGACGGCGAACTTGTTGGGCGCCGGCACCAAAGGGAGACCGGTGAGGTCGGCTAGGTGCTTGACCGCCAGAGCCCCGAAGCCCTTGGGGGTGTTTAAGCCCGTGCCCACCGCGGTCCCGCCCAGGGCCAATTGATAAAGTCCGGGAAGGGCGTCCCGGATTCTCGCCAGGTTGTCGTCCAGCATCCCCACGTAGCCGGAAAATTCCTGGCCCAGGGTCAGGGGCACCGCGTCCATCAGGTGGGTCCGGCCGATCTTGACGATTCCCGCCCAGCCTTTTGCCTTTTCGTCCAGGGCATCTCTGAGTTTTATGACCTTGGGAATGAGGCGCTCCTGGATGGCGGTGGCTACGGCGAGGTGCATGGCGCTGGGAAAGGTGTCGTTGGTGGACTGTGACATGTTGACGTGATCGTTGGGGTGAATAGGGTCCTTGCTCCCCAAAACCCCGCCCGCCAGCTCAATGGCCCGGTTGGCGATGACCTCGTTGACGTTCATGTTGCTTTGCGTGCCGCTCCCCGTCTGCCAAACGTGCAGGGGAAAATTGTCGTTAAGATTCCCCGTAATCACTTCTTCAGCGGCCTGAATAATTAATTTAGCCTTATCTTCCGGAAGCCTCCCCAGTTCCCGGTTGGCCAGGGCCGCGGCCTTCTTGACCAGGGCCAGGGCCCGGATCAATTCCGGGGGCATCAAGTCTTCCCCAATGGCAAAGTGGATGAGCGAGCGCTGAGTCCCTGCCCCCCAATAACGGTTCGCCGGGACCTCGATTTCTCCCAGGCTGTCGCTTTCCCGTCTCGTTCCAGTTTGTTCAGGATCCATGAGGTTATCTCCGTGTAAGGTGGCCATTGCCTGAAACTTACAGCGAGGTCAGAAGGTTAAGCGGCAGATTGACTCTTCAGTTGCTGCATTTTTTCTCCCACGGCCTTCCCCCATTTGATACTGCCGTTAAAGAGAGCCTTTTTAAAGGCCTCCATGGAAACGGACGTATATTTCGAGCCGGCCGGCGACCGCAGGAATTCAAGGTATTTTTTAATTTCCGCATCTGTCAGGCTCCTGTAAGTGAACAACAGAGAAATAAGAGTTTCCTTCCTCACCGCGGCCTCGACCTGAGGCGGAATTTTTCCCATCTGGCGCACGAAATAATCGGGTGGCTTCTGCTGCTCCAGGGGGAAGGTGGCATTGATGGCCAAAGCCACCGCCACGTGCGTATTGATTCCTATCTGGATATTGCTTTCGGTGGCTTTGACCGCGGAGTCCAACTTCCTTATAAGTTCCAGGCGCGTCGCCGTGGGAGGCGATTTTGTCATATGAGCCCCATACTGCTGCATCTCGGTTAAGGCTTCCGGCGTGGTGGCATTCTCCTCCAGCCGCGTGCAATTCTTTCCCAGGGGTGAATCAAGCCACTTTAGAACCATTCGGAGGTCTTGAACTGTAAGCCGTTCTCCCAGTTCCGCGAGCATGGTTTTTTTCAGGCTCTCGGGGGTAAACGCTTCCAGAACCAGGGCCCTGATGGCCGCAGTGAGATTTTCCGGCAGGTTTTGGAGGCCCGAGTCTTTCTGGGCTTCCTGGTCAAAACTGGACTGAATGATAAGGGGAACCTGTTCGAACTGCTTTTCCATCCCTGACTTGACATAGAGCTCCTGGACCAGGGCCTCTTTCTGACTCTGGGCTGCTAATGCTATGACAGGCAACATGGGTAGAAGAATTGCAGCCAGCCATGCCTTGGTACGCATGCCATCCTCCATTTAGGGGCCTGTAATCTCCCGGAAAGTGTTTAAATCGGCTGGGTCAGATGCCCCAGCTTGTCGGTGAGCTTGGTGTTCTCCGAGTAGTCCACGGGACAGGCGATCACCGATACGGTGTCCTGGCCCAGGGCGTGCTGGAGCGTCGGCAACAGCTCATCGGTATTCTCGATGAAGTAGCCCCTGGCCCCGAAGCTTTCGGCGTACTTTACAAAATCAGGATTGCCAAAGTCCACGTTGGAAAAGCGGTGCATTTCCAGTTCCATCTTCCACTTGATCAGGCCGTAGCTGCCGTCCACCCACACCAGGATGACGAAGGGGATCTGTTCGCGGCGGGCTGTTTCGATTTCCTGGGAGTTCATTAAAAAGCTGCCGTCACCCATCACCGCCAGCACCTTGCGTGCGGGGTGGGCCAGCTTGACCCCCAGGGCTCCGGGAAGGGCGAACCCCATGGTGGAAAGGCCGTTGGAGATCAGGCAAGTGTTGTAGCGATAGGTGGGGTAGAGGCGGGCCATCCACATCTTGACCGCGCCGGTGTCGGCCAGGACGATGTCCCGGCGACCCAGGGCGGCGCGGATATCCGCCACCAGACGCTGGGGCTTCACCGGAAAGGACGGGTTATTTCGCCCCCACTCCAATTCCTCGCGCAGCAGGGAACGGATCTTCAGGTCAGTGGCGTTCAACCCGGACTTCGGCGACACCCTGGCGGCCAGCGCCTCCAGGGCGGCGGGAATATCCCCTTCCACATCCACCGTGACGTTGTAATGGGCATCCACCACCGCGGGAAAGCGGTGCAGGTGGATGATTTGCTTGTCTCCCCGGGGATTGATCCGGGCGGGGGCGAACTCCTGCAATTCATAGCCGACGCTGACGATCACATCGGCCTGGTCGAATCCGAAGTTGACATAGTCGTGCACCATGAAGCCCAGGGCCCCCAGGGCGTGGGGGTGGTCGTCGGGAAACACCCCCTTGCCGTGAAAGGTGGTGGCCACTGGAATCCGGAGCTTTTCGGCGAAGCGGATAAGGGAATCCTGGGCCTGGTGCCGCGCCGCGCCATGGCCTGCCAAGACTATGGGGGTCTTGGCTGACTCCAGCAAGGCTGTGGCCCGGGCGATCTGAGAGGGGGAAGGGGCATCGGCATGCACCGGATTGACGGGCAGGGGGCGCAGCTCGGGAACGACGGGCAGGGCTTCCACATCCTGGGGGATGGCGAGGAAGACGGCGCCGGGCCGCTCGGTTTGGGCGTTATGGAAGGCGCTGCGGAGCATTTCGGGCGCGGCCCGGGGGGTGAGGAGCAGGTCAGACCACTTGGTGACCGGCCGAAACAAGCTCACCAGGTCAACGGCCTGATGCGTCTCCTTGTAGATTCGGTCCAGGCCCACCTGGGCGCTGAGGGCCACCAGAGGGGTGCTGTCTGTCTGGGCATCGGCTACCCCGAGCAAGAGGTTGATGGCTCCGGGGCCCAGGGTGGCGAGGCAAACCCCGGCCTTGCCGGTCACCCGGCCGTACATCTCGGCCATGAAGGAGGCCCCCTGTTCCGAGCGCGCCAGGATAAATCGAATGGAGCTGCGGTTTAGAGCATCCACCAGGTAGATATTCTCTTCACCGGGGAGGCCGAAGATATATTCTACTTCTTCGTTCTCCAGGCACCTGGCAATGAGATCGGCGACGTTCATCTTTCCCGCAGCTGCCCCGCAGTCTGGAATGCCCATGAGAACTCGTATGGAGAAGGCCGAGGCCCTTCCGTGCCCCAAAGGGACGATATTCCGGCTACATATAACATTCAGAACCGGACCTTAACAAGCCGTCATTTACTCCCATAAAGCGTCTGGATGGCTTCGTGGAGCTTCAGGGCCATGGGCGAGGCCGCCATCTTCTCCGTCGCCACCTCGATGTAGGCTCCGGTACCGCAGGATTCAGCCTTCTCCATGGCCGCTTCCAAGTCCGCGTTGGTGGCGACCCTGGCGGTGAACCAATCGGTGCAGCCCAGGGCCCCGGGCAACTGGTGGTAGTTCCACCGGGCCAGGTCGTTGTAATAGCTCATGGGGTCCCTGCAGAGCAACCGTTCAATCAGGTACCCCTCATTATTGAGGCAGAAGACGATGGGCTTCAACCCGTAACGGCAAAACTGGCTGATTTCCTGGGCCGTGAATTGATGGGAACCCTCCCCGGTGATGAGGATGGTGCGGCGGTGAGGGGAGGCCACCGCGGCGCCGAAGGCCGCTGGTGTGGCCCAACCGATGGAACCCCAGAGGGTCTGGTTGTGGAACACCGAGCCCCGAGGCATCAAGGCGAAAGCCAGGCCCATGGAGACGGTGCCGGTCTCGGCTATGACGAGGTCGCCGGGCCTGAAAAATTTTTCCCAACGCGGGTAGAGGTAGTCGGGGGTGATCTTCTCGCTCGGAGCCCCTCGGGGCTCGCCCAGACCATGAACCATCGGGGCCGGCACGTTCTTTTTGCTCACCTTTTTGGTCAGCGCCGCCAGGGCGTCCCGCATCTCGACCTGGGGGAAGACAGCCCGGCCCACCCTCGCGGTGTGATGCATCACGGCCATCGTCTTGGCCGGGTCGAGGTTGGCGGTAAAAGCGCCGGTATTGAGATCGCTCCACAAGGCCCCCAGGTTCAGGACGCAGTCGCAACCCTCGAGGAACTCCCGGATTTCGGGGTTCATGATGCGTCCGTCGTACATGCCGATATATTGCGGGTGGGTCTCGTCCAGGGCGGTTTTGTCCATGAACATGGTGGCGAAGGGAAGATTGGCGGCCTCCACCAGGGCCAGGGCTTCGGCGGTGCACCCCAGGCGGGGAATGAGATAACCCGCCAGGATAGCGGCGGTTTTCGCGTGGGCGAGCTTCTCCGCCATGGCGTTGACCGCCTCTTCCAGAGTGTCCGGGTCGCTGGCGGGAGCCGGCGCGGGTCTTAAGGCCAGCGTCTCCTCCGGAAGCGGCGCGACGGCATGGTCGGTGGAGATGGCCAGATAGACGGGCCGGCGATGGTTGAGGGCGGCGGCGACCAGGCGGTCCATCTCTGAGACCGCGTTCTCCGGCGTGAGAATGGCGCTGGCGCAGACCGCGGGTTGGGTCATCTTCACGAAAAGATCGAATTCACCGTTCCCCAGGGAGTGATGCACGATGCGGTGTTCCCGCTGGGTCTTGATATTGGGCATGCCCACCAGGTGAAAGACCGGCAGATGTTCGGTATAGGAGCCGGCGATGCCGCACAGGGCGCTGAGTTCGCCCACGCCGAAGGTCGTGGACAGGGCGCCGAACCCCTTGATCCGGGCATAGCCGTCGGCCGCGTAAGCCGCATTCAGCTCGTTGCAACTGCCAATCCAGCGCAGTTCCGGGTCATTGCAGACGGCATCGTTTATGGGGAAAGCAAAATCGCCGGGGACGCCGAAGACCTCCCGGATGCCCAGCTGTTTCAAGCGCATCAAGACGTGCTCTATAACGGTTTGACTCATGAGGCGGGCCTCCTCCATGCTGAGGGTCCTTCCCCTCATTGTTAATGTTTAAGTTCCCCCGAGTGGTTTGGCAATGCCCTGGAGCAGCATCTTCCGGGAGTGTCCTTGACTTATGAAAAAAAGCGATCATGTTTTTTGCCATAGGCTTATAATTATCTGACAGGTATTCAAGGGGGCGTATTTTATGGCTGATATCCTTCGCTTTGCAGATTACCTGGGGCCGGCGAAGATCATTCAGGTGTATGAACCGACGATTGATTTGAAAGCGGTTTTGGTCATAGACAATATCGCCATGGGGCCGGCCATCGGCGGTATCCGCGTGGCTCCCGATGTCTCCATCGACGAATGCATCCGGCTGGCTCGCACCATGACCTTGAAGAACGCCGCCGCCGGCCTGTCGCACGGGGGCGGCAAGACGGTGGTCTACGCCGACCCGAAGGTGCCCAAGACCGAGAAGGAACGCCTGATCCGGGCTCTGGCCAGTGCTTTGCGGAATTTCCCGGAATACGTCATGGGGCCGGACATGGGGACCGACGAGGAGTGCATGGCCTGGATCAAGGATGAAATCAGCAATCACAACGTCACCGGGCTCCCGGCGGAAGCCGGCGGTATTCCCATAGACCAGATCGGGGCGACGGCCTGGGGAATCAGGCATGCCATAGAAGTAGCGATCCCTTGTTGCGTCTTCCCGCCGGGTTTCACTCTGGCCAAGGCGCGGCTGGCGGTTCAGGGCTTCGGCGCCGTGGGCAAGAATGCCGCCCGTTTTCTGGTGGAACGGGGAGCCGTCCTAGTGGGCGCGGCGGACTCCCAGGGGTCGGTGTACGACCCGGACGGCCTGGATGTGGACGAACTCATCAGATTGAAGGAAGCCGACAAAAGCGTCGTTAACTATCCCAGGGGGCAGAAATTCGACCGGGACGGCATTATCGACTTTGAATGCGACATCTGGATTCCCGCCGCCCGGCCCGATGTAATTAATGAGGACAACGTGCACCGCCTGAAGGCCAAGCTGGTGGTGGAGGGCGCCAACATCCCCGTCACCCCCGGCGCGGAAAAATACCTCCATGAGAAGGGAATCTTATGCATCCCGGATTTCATTGCCAACTCCGGGGGCGTGATCTGCGCCGCCATGGAATACCGGGGTAAAATCGAAAGCGAGGCCCTGGACGTCATTGAACATAAGATCCGCAGCAATACCCGCCTGATTCTGGAAGAGTCCAAGGCCAGGAATATTTTGCCCCGGGAAGCTGCCACGAATCTGGCCGTGGCCCGGGTGACCAAGGCCATGTCCTTCAAGCGCTGGTCGATCTATTAGCCGGCAGCCGCCTCACCGGCAAGCGAGATGAAAAAAGTAATTATCATGGGGGCTGCGGGCCGGGATTTCCACAACTTCAATCTCTATTTTAAAGATAATCCGCAGTACCGGGTGGTGGCCTTTACCGCCGCCCAGATTCCCCTGGGGCACGACCGCATCTTCCCCCCGGAATTGGCCGGGTTCCTCTACCCGGAGGGCATTCCCTTTTACCCCGAGGAAGAGCTGGAAAGGCTAATCCAGGACCACCGGGCCGAGTTGGTGGTCTTTTCTTACAGCGACGTGGCCCATGTGGAGGTGATGCACCAGGCCTCCGTGGTGACGGCCGCGGGGGCCGATTTTCTGCTTCCGGGGGCGGCGCGGACCATGCTCAAAGCCGCCAAACCGGTCATCGCGGTATGCGCCGTCCGGACCGGCTGCGGCAAATCCCAGACCACCCGGAAAATCTGCGAAATTTTAAGAAGCCTGGGAAAAAAGACCGTGGTGGTGCGCCACCCCATGCCTTACGGGGACTTGCGCCAGCAGGTGGTGCAGCGCTTCGCCACTTTCGAGGATTTTTCCCGGCAGCGGCTCACCATTGAAGAGCGGGAGGAATACGAGCCCCTGGTGGAGCAAGGCATGGTGGTGTACGGCGGCATCGACTACCGGGAGATTTTGGCCCGGGCGGAGCAAGAGGCGGACGTTATTGTCTGGGACGGCGGCAACAATGACACCGCTTTTTTTCATCCCGATATCCAGGTGGTGCTCTTTGATCCCTTAAGGCCGGGGCATGAGCTGCTATACTTCGCCGGGGAGACCAACCTGCGGCTGGCCGACATCGCCGTCATCAACAAGGTGGATGCCGCGGCGGCGGAAAATGTCGAGTTGGTGCGCCAAAATATCAAGGCTTACAATCCCCGGGCGGACATCGTGCTGGCCACTTCGCTGGTCATCGTCAAGGAGCCGCGGCGCATCCGGGGGAAGACGGTGCTGGTGGTGGAGGACGGCCCCACCCTGACCCATGGCGGCATGGCTTATGGGGCGGGATTTATGGCCGCGGAAAAATTCGGGGCGGCCCGCATCGTGGACCCCCGGCCCTTTGCGGTGGGGACCCTGAAGACCGTTTTTGCGGACTATCCCCATATCGGGCGGGTCCTGCCGGCCATGGGCTACAGCGAGGAGCAAATCCGGGACCTGGCCGCCACCATCAACCAGGCTCCCGCCGACCTGGTCCTCTTTTCCACTCCCATTCACCTCTGCCGCCTGCTCTCCTGCAACAAACCCACCCTCCGAGTCCGCTATGAGTATCAGGATTATGGGGAGCCTACCTTGGAAGAGATGTTGATGAAAAGGATGGCTGCTTGCCGGAGATCTTGATGTAGGGATAAGTGGTTGAAAAATTGGTCATAATGCCAAGTCGCAATCTAACGGCAATCTTTCAGCAGGGGCGCACCCATGTGTATGCCCGGAAGGTCGCACACCCGGGTGCGCCCCCACAATTCGGTGTCATTTTATTGCGACTTGATATAAAAGGAATCTTGTGTGACTGAACCTGGCGAAAAAGTTCCCTAAACCGGTTTTGACAGATCGGATAGGGTTACCAACAAACCCAGTTTAAGAGTGCCACTGCCGCCGCTCCTCCGGGAGAACCGATTATGACCATCCTTGAGAAATCACCTCCCTCCTACAAAGAGATTCTCGACCATCTGTACGAGGGGGTCTATTTTGTGGACCGGGAGGGCCATATCACTTATTGGAACCTGGCGGCGGAGCGGATTACCGGGTTTGCCGCCGCCAAAGTCATAGGTAGCCGCTGCTCCGACAATATCCTCACCCACGTGGATGCCGAGGGTAAACGGCTGTGCTTGGAGGGGTGTCCGCTGGCAAAAACCATAAGAGATGGCGTGCCCCGGGAGGCCGAGCTCTTTCTGCACCACCGCGCAGGACACCGGGTTCCTGTGTTGGTGCGCATCTCTCCATTGAGGGATGCTACGGGTGCGGTCATCGGAGCGGTGGAATTGTTCAGCGACAATAGTGCCAAGAAGGCCATGGCTGAGCGGGTTGAGGAACTGGAGGCTCTCGCTCTGCTGGATCCCTTGACCAAGCTGGCCAATCGCCGGTACATCCAAATGGCCCTGGAAAACAGCCTACAGGAATTAAAGCGGCATGGATGGACCTCCGGCGTGATATTTCTTGACATCGATAGTTTTAAACAGATCAACGATACTTACGGCCACCAAGTGGGAGACCAGATTCTTTTGATGGTGGCCAACACCCTCACCCTCAACTCCCGGCCCTTTGATCTGTTCGGCCGTTGGGGAGGCGAAGAATTTGTCGGCTTACTGCGAAACGTCGATGAAACGACCCTAGGCTCCCTGGCCGAGCGTTTTCGGGTGCTCCTGGAGGGCGCCTATCTATACACCAGCCATGGTCCTATTCGGGTAACCGCGTCTATCGGCGCCACCCTGACCAGTGTGGAAGACAACTGGGAAGAGGCGGTGAAGCGGGCAGACCGGCTCATGTACCTAAGCAAGCAGGCCGGGAAAAATCGGGTAACTATGAACGCGCGCGCTGAGCCCCGCTACTGAGCATAACCCCAAGGGACATACGCCTTTTGCCATAAGACCCACCCTACGGCGGTATCGTCTACGGGTAATCACCAGGATGTCCTGGGCGTTGGTCAGGATGGGGCGGGCGGCCGGGGAGCCGCGGCTGGTGAGTCTGACCGCGGCGAATTCGCTCATGTCCAGCACGGAAAGACAGGCGTTAGGATATCTCCCCGGGCAATGGCCGA